>Ga0209052_1000049_pt1 | contig 66606 bp, 56 predicted proteins | sample WorMetHEROISLAND_2_FD_187409 | JGI IMG/M metagenome (GOLD analysis project Ga0209052, IMG submission 187409) | Marine gutless worms symbiont microbial communities from Max Planck institute for Marine Microbiology, Germany - Olavius sp. 4 HERON... | ecosystem: Host-associated > Annelida >...
AGCTTGTAAATTCGATGGTTTCTGTGTTACATTTTGTCACGGCAAAACCTCCTTTGTTTTTCAATCTAAGCAATTGATATATAACAAATTATAGGAGGTTTTGCTTCTTTTTTATGAAATATTCAGGCTAAATATGATTTCGGAACTATAAACGATATTACGGAATACAGAGGATTATTTACAGTCCTGATATTTATCGATCATGGAGTACTGGAATGATGGCGTATCGGAATGTTGTTAACAGGTGGTCTCCGCTACAGTCCTTATTGCATTACTCCAGCACCCGTCATTTTTGTTTTGATTTTGTTGAATCAACCCTTATATTTTTTTAAGGTTCAATGGATTCAATCCGAACGATCTGTGATTACCAGTTGAACGGCGCCTGCGCTCGTTTAAAAGACAGCAGTTTCGGGATCGATGCTCCGGATCTGAGAAGCCATGAGCCAATCATATCAAATGAATCGGGAAACGATGAGATGAACATTTATAAACCGGCCGCAGGTCAAAAAAACGGCCCTAATTTATCCACTGATAAACACCGCCTGCGTCAATTTGTCTGTCTGACAGCCTTGATTGCGGCAATGGTGATATGCGGCTGTGATTTCGGCCGGGTTGATGCTGCGGCGAAAAATACCTCAAAGGAAGAAAGTTCAATGGATTCCACCCAAGCGACCACAACGGTTCAGCATAAAACAGCACCCATCGATGCGGCGGTTACTTCCGAGATGGCGACGGCGACATTTGCGATGGGCTGATTCTGGGGTCCGGACTCCCAGTTCGGGAGTATGGATGGCGTGATCAGAACCCGGGTCGGATATTCGGGCGGCCAGAAAATAGATCCGACCTATCGCAGCATCGGCGACCACAGCGAAACCATTGAGATTGACTACAACCCGAAGCGCCTATCCTACAAGGATCTGCTCTTGGTCTTTTGGCAGGGCCACGATCCGACCTATAAGTCCTGGAGTAGACAGTACATGTCGGCGATTTTTTATCATAATGATGAGCAGCGCCGGCAGGCGCTTGAAACCAAAGCCTTCGAGGAGAGTCAGCGGGGCCGGAAGATCCATACGGAAATTGTGCCCTTCGGCAAGTTCTACCTGGCGGAAGATTATCATCAGAAATATGAGCTGCCCCGCCACATTGATTTGATGAGGGAACTCATGGCCATGTACCCCCGGGACATCGACTTCGTCAATTCAACCGCCGCTGCCCGGATCAATGGCTATGTCGGCGGCCACGGCCGGCCTGAGGACCTTGAAGCAAATTTTGCTAAATTGGGCTTATCTGCCGCCGGCCGGGAGCGGCTGCGGGCAATCTTGAAACGGCGTAAACAATGATTTTGATGGAAGGGGCGGCGCACAGCCCTGCCGGCAATTTCACTGGCAGGGCATCCGCTGAAACGTGCTTCACCTTTTCTTACGCAATACAGTCGTTTCTTTTTAGCCATCCGTTCGTTAATTCGCTGCCGGGGGAGGAAAATTTTTGAGGATTTTTTGGACCGCTTCGCTGATCAACAGCGCCTTTTCTTCCGGGGTCGATTGATCATCCAACGCGGCCTTGGCTGTTCCGCGCCAGATCATTTTTTTAGTGCCGGCGTCCACGAAATCGAGAATCAGCGATCCTTCGGTATATTCGTATCTGGAGATCCCTTCAGTGCCCCACTGTCCACTCCAATAGCTTTCGAAGGGATCGTAACTGTATCCCCAATCCCGAACACTGATCCTGTCTTGTGTCCTTGAATGCGCAACAATGAAAAAAGCGGGGCTGTCCGAGGTCATAGTTAGGCCTTTGGCCTGCATTTCTGCATTGACCGCCCTTTTAATGCGTGTTGCATTCAGGCTGTCGACGTCGGTCTCATCAGGGGCCGGCAGCCAGTCATAGCTGTTGAGGTCGGTGAAATCCGCTTTTAGATCATAATCATACTGCACGTCATAAACAGAGGAACAAGCATTTATAAACCCCGATAGACATACAACAAGCAATGCCCGAAAAACCATCATGCGGAGTTCTTCCTTTCAAATGAGACTTTCATCATGCCGTTTTTTAATATAGGGTCTCATATATAGGTAGGATAACAGCAATTTCGGTGGATTTCAATGCTTTAGACCGGGCCTTCGGAAGCCTGCGCAAGTAGTCGATTGTAGACCACTATTTCATGACCGGCTTTTTGCAGGTTGAGGTTCATGCGACTTCCCGTTATTCTCAAACCGATGAACCAGATTCTCATGTTAACCTCTCAGTCATAAAGTCGCTGAACAGGATCGGGATCAGAGCCTAAAGTCATCCCCCGGTTGATCTATCAACAAATACTCACCAAACCTTCCTCGCATGCAATGGTTGGAACTGCTGGCAGAGCCGTAGCCGCCGGCATTGAGAAGCGCCAGGTAATCACCTTCCGACACTGCCGGCAGCTCGATGTCTTCTGCAAATATATCGATCGCTTCATTGATATTGCCGGCCAGGGTTATTTGTTCTTTGGGCGCATCCGGCTTCCACTCGAGGGGGGCGACAATGAACGGCGTCTGGTAATAGACCGCCAGATTTTGGATGTTAAGTCCGCCCTTGACGCCGACAAACCGTCTGCCGCCTTTTTCTTCCACCGTATTGGCTTGCAGCAGCAAAACGCCGGCGTCCTTGACCAGGTAATCGCCCGGTTCTACGTGGATTTCGATCTTGCGGCGGTGCGCGTGCCTTTGGACAACCTGCGACCAGGCATCCAGATCGAGAGGCTTGTGGCCTTCCACCAGAGGCACGCCGAGTCCTCCGCCGATGTCCAGGGTGTCGATCTGTGGATGTTGATCCAGAAACCAGTGGCAATCCGTTAAAATTTGATCCAGAGTGTTCAAATCGTTGGTTCCATAGCCGCAGCCGATATGAAAATGAAGGGTTTTGACGATCAAGCCGCAGTCACCGGCGACTTTCAAAGCCTCACTGAAACGGTCCCTGTAAATTCCGAACTTGGTCGCCTTTGCCCCGGCATAGTGAAGTCCGGCATGATAGCCGGCGCCCTGTTGGGGATTGATGCGAAGCCCGACATGCCTTCCCGGGCATTGGATTCCCAGACGCCTCAAAGTGCTGATGGCATCACAGTTAACCCGGACACCCGGATGTCTTTTGAGACACTCGATGTCTTCATCCGATACAGATGTTCCGGTATAGATAATCTCATTTTCATGAAACCCGACCTGCCGCGCGAGCAGCAGCTCTTCCGGGGAACACACATCCACACCACAGCGACCGTCCAGCTTCAAGCTGGTGACAAGGGGAAGATGACGATTGGCTTTGAGGGCGTAAAAGATTTTGGATTTGACGCTTTTCTGCCTTAAAGCCTTTAACAGACGCTCCAGGTTTTGCTGAATCCGGGCAGCATTGTAGGCAAAGGCAGGGGTTCGTGATGATCGTGCCAATTCCAGGAGGTTGTGTCCGCCGGAGTGCAGGCGGCCATTGCGGTAGCACAGGTCTGCACGCTCCCACCAAAGCCGAGGGGTATCGAATGGGTTGCTCATTGCATTTCTTGTCCCGGTTAGCCGATTTGCTGCCGGACGATTGCTAATACCATTGCACTTAATTCCGGCTCTGTAATAATATTCAGGCGGGTTGCCCTGAGAGGCTTTAATTCAACGAATCCTATTTTGAAGACCCTTCGGTCTTTCATTGACAATGGGACTGTCACAGATGATAGATTCTGGTTACATGAAAGACTCTGCAGAATCAACCGTATTCCACCTCCGGGTCAACCAGGTCATATGTGGGTAAGGCCCGGCAACTGACGAGCCCGACCGCCTGCTGCGCAGTTTGGTGTTGCTTTGGAATGGTTCGCTATGGCTTTCTTTGCAGAAATGTTTAGCTTGTGCTCAACGAGATCTGTTTTCAGGGACAAATTTATCAGCTTTACAATACCGATTATCGGGGCAGATTAGTCATGAATCATGAAAAATTAATAGCGCATCTAAAGGCAAACGCAGATGTTTTCAAATATCAATTCCTGAGCGTATCTGAGGACCAGGCCGGCTGGAAACCAGCCAAGGACCGCTGGTCAATATTGGAGGTCGTCAATCATCTCGGTGACGAAGAGAGAGAGGATTTCAGACAACGCCTGGAACTCGTCCTCAACGATCCTGAAGCGCCATGGCCGGCCATCGACCCCGAGGGCTGGGTGATTCAGCGCAAGTACAACGACAGGAATTTCAGGCAGTCGCTGGATGGTTTCTTCGAGCAGCGCGATATATCCATAAGGTGGTTGAATGAACTTGTTGCCCCGGACTGGCGGTCTGCCCACCAGCACCCGCAATTGGGCTCTATGTCAGCCGAACTGATCCTGGCCAACTGGGTTGCCCACGACCTGTTTCACATCCGGCAGATCGCCGACTTGCATTTCGAGTATATAGCTGAAGTTGTCCATCCGGTGTCCCTGGATTACTCCGGATGGGGGTAGAGAAAAATATTCCGGCCGAGATTGTCCGGGCAGTCAGGGAAAAACTGACTGCTGATTTGTTAGCCGTGGTCGATCGATTCAATCAAACCTTCAATTGCGAATTTTGACGCGCAAGCCTGACAAACGCACAAAAGCAAGACCGTCCCCAAAGCCCGCAAAAGCAAGACCGTCCCCAAAGCCGCAAAGCTTGTTTCGTCCCCAAAGCTTGTTTGAAGATGGCGGCGCTGGAAATGCTGATTTCTGAATAATACGGTGATTAAAAATTGGTTCGGTTTTCGAACAATACGATGTCATCCACCTGGGGCCGGATGCCGATCTTCTGACCGATTTGATGATTGTGGTGGCTTGAAACCAGAGCGAGGACATTTTCGTTGTTCTGAAGCCTCAGGGTGTATAGAATGTTCGCTCCGCGAAAATTTTTTCTCAAAATTTCGGCCTTGGACGGGCTGTCGTCGTCATGGATGATGTCTTCCGGCCTGATCAGGACGTTGGCCGGGCAGCCGTTGCGACAGGGGTATGAGAAGCGCCCCCTTAAGGTGCCGAGTTGGGTTTGAACTTCATCCTGCGAGGTTACCTTGCCGTGCAGCAACACGCCTTCCCCGACAAAATCGGCTACAAACTGGCTTTTGGGGCGATGGTACAGGTTATAGGCGATGTCCCACTGCTCCAGATATCCGTCTTTGATCACGCCGATGGTGTCTGCCATCGCAAAGGCTTCGTGCTGATTGTGGGTGACGAGCAGCGCGCTGATTCCCAGATCCGTGAGGATTCTTCTGACATCGACGCTGAGCCGTTCCCGCAGGGACACATCGAGATTGGAAAAGGGCTCATCCATCAGCAAAAGACCGGGATTCGGCGCCAGGGCCCTGGCCAGGGCAACACGCTGCTGCTGACCACCGGACAATTCATGAGGATATTTCTCCCCGTCTTGGGTCAAGCCTACCAATTCGAGCATTTCCGTGACCCGTCGGTTCTGCATGGTTTTAGGCAGCATTTTAAGTCCAAAAACGATGTTTTTACGGACGGTCAAATGAGGGAATAGGGCATAATCCTGAAATACCATGCCCAGCCGCCTGTGTTCAGGCGGGACACAACTGTCGAAATTGGTCACCGGCAAGCCGTCGATTAAGATGGAACCCGATTGAATCGTCTCGAACCCGGCGATACATCTTAATATGGTTGTTTTGCCGCAACCGCTTTGGCCCAAGAGACAGCCGATGTGTCCTTTCTTCAATCTGAACGACAACGAGTCGATCACGCATTTACCGTTGTACGCTTTGGATACGTTGTTTACTTCCAAGGCATGGGCAGTCATCTATTTCACCTGCATTTAAATTTATGAGTTGGTTTGTTCCGATCCGCGGTTGAGCCAAATAAGCGGGATCAGACCTGCGATTACCAGAGTTAGGGACGACAGCGCGGCCCGCTGCCACTCGCCCTCTGAAGTCAGTTCGAAAATCTTGACTGCCAGGGTGTCCCATCCAAACGGCCGGGTCATCAGGGTGATGGGCATTTCCTTCATCACGTCAACGAATACAAGTATAGCGGCGGTGTACAGCCCGTTTTTCAATATGGGGATGTGGATCTTGCGCAGCAGCGTCAATCCCGTTGTGCCCAGCAGCATCGAGGCCTCATCCAGACTCCGGGTGATGCGATGCATGGAACTGTTGATGCTGTTGAAACCGGCCGTTAAAAATCGAACCGTGTAGGCAAACAGTACCGTAATGATGGTGCCGTTCAAGATCGCCTTGAGTTGGATGCCTGTCAGGGCCTCGACGGCTGCGATGATCTGGCTGTCGGCGAAGTTCACCATGATGACGATGCCGACTGCCAGAACGGTTCCGGGAAGGGCATACCCCATCGAAGCAAAACGGATGGTCCAATTCGTAAGGGTATCGGGGTGCTGCCGCTGGATGTAGGCCAGCAGCAGTCCCAGCCCGGTAATGATGGCGGCGGCCGTCAATGAGAAAAATAGGGATCTGGCCAGCAGACCGAGGTAACGGCTGTCGAGCTCGACAGCGGCTGACTTGAAAGACCACAGCGCCAGCTGGACGCAGGGAATCAGGAACGCGAACATCACAATCACACTCAAGATTCCGCAGGCCGACCATTTTTTCCAGCCTTTGAGCCTGATCCGCGTGTTGGCCATGGTCATCCTGCCGACCTGGTGAAATTGCATTCTGGCGCGCATCTGTTGTTCGATGATGACCACCAGAATCACAAAAACCAGCAGCACGGAAGAAAGCTGGGCAGCTGCCGCCAGAGAGAAAAAGCCAAACCAGGCCTTATAGATGCCGGTTGTAAACGTATCATAGTTAAAGACCGATACCGCTCCGAAATCCGCCAGGGTTTCCATCAATACCAGCATCAACCCGCTGGCTATCCATGGCCTTGCCATCGGCAGTGCCGCATTGAAAAACGATTTGGTGCGGCTTTGTCCCAGCGCCTGGGATACTTCGAGAACCCTTTTGCCCTGGGGAAGGAAGGCGTTGCGCGCCAGCAGATAAACGTAAGGATACAGCGCCAGAGACATAACCAAGATGACCCCTCCGGCAGAGCGTATGTCGGGAAACCACCGGGATGTTAATGGGAGGTGCGCCCTCAGCATGGTCTGAACCGGGCCTGAGAAATCCAGCAGACCGATAAAGACGAAGGCGAGAACATAGGTCGGGATGGCCAGCGGAAGCATAAGCGCCCAGTTGAAAAACTTTCGGCCGGGAAAATCGCAGACCGCCGTTAACCATGCCGTGCCGACGCCGAGCACGAATGTGCCCGCCAATACGCCGCTGCAAAGGATAAGGGTGTTCTTGAGCAGATCGATCAGGAGCGTGTCGACGATATGCCGCCAGATTTCAGATTCGGGCTGCAGAAAAGATGCCAGAATTACCAGAATTGGTATGATTACCAGCAGGGCCGAAACGATCGCGACCGATTTTAGGCTGACGATGGCACGCATCTGCCTCCATGGAGTCCTAAAAAGAATGCGTTGAAACCTTCCGTTCGGCATGCAAGCGGATGTACTCATAATTACCCATTGGATCCCATCATCACCGGCTGAATCGGTTTCCAGCAGGTTGACGGTATCGGTTGGTTGGTGATTTGGCGATTGAATCCGATGCGATCGAATTATTTATATCCAACCCGATCCATCAGCCGTAGCGCCGCGGCCTGGTTTTCACCGGCGTTTTTAAGATTTAATTGGTTCTGCTCAAAAGACCCCCAGGCAGCCACGACCGGATTCATCGCCACGTTGGGATTGACCGGATATTCCATGTTGACGTCGGCAAATATCTGCTGGGCATCTTCGGCCGACAGCCACTCCAGCAGAGCAATTGCAGCGGCCTTGTTATCAGAGGCCGCAACCATGCCGGCGCCTGACACGTTGACGTGCACACCGCCGGAGGTTTGATTCGGCCAGAAAAGTCCGATCGGAATGGCGGGATCTTTTTTGACGAGACGGCCAAAATAGTAGGTATTGACAATGCCGACATCTCCCTGACCCGCAATGATGGCCTCCATGACCCTGGTGTCGTTTGAAAACGGCGGGGCCGCCAGGTTGCCTACCCAGCCGCGGACAATTTCGGTGGTTTCAGCTTCGCCATGCTCTTTGATCAACATGGCGACCAAGGACTGGTTGTAAACCTTTTTCGAGGTTCGCAGAACCAGTCGCTTTTTCCAATTGTTGTGGGACAGGTCCTCGTACGTGGTCAATTCCCCGGGCCGAACCCGCTTGAGGCTGTAGACGATGGTCCTTGCCCGCAATGACAGACCAAACCATTTGTTGTCCGGATCACGCAGATGGGCTGGTATATTGGATGTCAGCGTGCCGGAGGAAACCGATTGCAGCACGCCTTGTTCGGCGGCGTGCCACAAATTGCCGGCATCCACGGTAATCAAGAGATCGGCCGGCGTCCTATCACCCTCTGCTTTGAGCCGCTGCAGCAGCACCGGAGCCTTGTCGGTGATGTATTCGATTCGAACGCCGGTCTGTCGGGTGTAAAGTTCGAATACCGGCTTGATCAGATGCTCCTTGCGGGCAGAGTAGACCACAATCTCGCGGCCGAATGCGGCCCCTGCCCAGGAGATCAAGAGTAACAGTGCAGTAAAAACGATTAATAATGGAATTGGTCTGTTCATTGAGAAAATCGCTCCCTTGTCTTAATATTTGCTGCCTTAATCCAGGCGAGGAAAAAGTTTGATATACCAAACTTTCTATGGTGTCAACAACAAATCTTAGAAAATAAAAAAAATTTTGACAAATCATGAAATTTATGAAAGCTTTTGCGCCGCAGGTAGTCAGACGGCATTAATTCGGGAGGGTATCTACATGAAAGGGCTTTCGGAAAATCTGGAGAATTATTTAGAAACTATTTTGGTGCTGCAAAATGAAAATACGGTCGCCCGCGTAAAGGATATCGCCGCCAAGCTCGGAGTTCTGAGCGGGACCGTTACCGCCGCCTTAAAAACGCTTTCTGAAAAAAAATGATCAATTACAAGCCCTACGGTTTTATCACCTTGACGGCGGAAGGCAGGCAAATTGCCGCTGAAATATTGCGGCGGCATAACGTGATCAAAAAATTCTTGGAGGACGTGCTCCTGATAGAGGCCAAAAAAGCAGATGAGAATGCCTGCAGGATGGAGCACTCAATGGACAAGACCGCCGTCAACAGACTGGTTCAGTTTATCGACTATATCTATCAATGCCCGCGAACCGGAGAAGATTGGATCGGTAATTTCAATACGTTTTTTACACAAAACAAGATTGCCGCAGCCAATTGCCCGGAATGCCTTGATAATTGTCTAAGGCGCTACCGGGAAAAGGCAGGCGTCGCATCCTGAAAATTTTCGGCGGATTCAATTTTGGCGCACTGATCCCATGGAGCATCGGCACCGAGGACATGCGAGCGCCTCTGTTCGCAGCGAGCTTGCGCGAGATCTGCAGGAGATGATTCCGGCCTGATATCTTTAAATTTCTTTATAGTATTTACTTAAAATCATTTCGCTGGTATACTTTATTTTACACACCTTGACTGCGGACATCCTTCTAACCAACACTTTTTCGGAGTGACTTTTGGGTCTTAGCTACGGTTTCGATCATGGCAATTCGATCTTTTTCGTCACCGGTGAAGACGGTTTCGATGAAATGCGTCCTCAGGTGGAGGCTTATCTCGACGATCCCCGCTGGCGTTACGGAGAGACGCAGTTGCTGGGCAGCTGGATGGGTTCTAAGTTTGCCGTGTTGTCCTGGGAAGAGATTCAATTGCTGGTTGATGCTACCGTAGAAAAGGTCAAGCCCTCCCGGGTCGCTTTGCACTACGATTCCGAAATGATGCTGGAGTCGATGATGATCACCCACGCCCACATTACCAAACACAAAATCCCCTGCCAGGTTTTCACGGATTTCGCGCAGGCAATGGATTGGCTTTCGGAAACCCCCGAGCACATAACCGGGCTGTTTCGCTTTGAAGGCGATGTTCTCTGGATTACCCTGCGGGACTGTAAAACCCTGGAGGACGCCCTGCGGCCCTTCGAAAGAGCCATGAAAAATCCCAAATTTCACCCGGGACTGTCGGTTGTCTGGGACCTCACGCTGCAGCGCACGGTGCTCACTGCGGCCGAGAATTCCCGGGGTGTCGAATGGCTGGTTCAAAACGGCCTCGGCAAGACGGCCATGCTAATATCAAAACGTATCAGCCGCCGGGATATGGAAGCCGCCCGGGATGAATACATCCGGCATGGTGCCGCCGCCGAGATTTTTACCGATGTCGTCGAAATGGATAAGTGGCTGGAGACCGTCTGAAAAGCTCCTGTCAACCCGTTGTTGCGTTTGCCTTTTTTTGAAGTCTGAGCGCTAAAGAAAGCCTTTGCACCTGAACCCAAAGCACCCCATCCCGCTGCCCCGATTCCGGCTGCGCGGATATGCCCGCCAACGGGGATCACAACAAGCCCGGAGCGTTGTCAACAGCGCAATCCGAGTTTGGACATCCTTCAATAACTGAATTTTGATTCAGTCACTAATTGCTTTATCCAAACAGGCTTTCTGTTTTATAATAAAGGTGTTTCGACTAGATCGAAATATTTGTTTCCCGCTCTTTGCTCCAGTTCCCAATGCTCGGTGAGAAGCGGGAATGTTGACACGAATCGGAAAGCCCCGTGGCTTTCCGATTCGGTCAACCCAATCTCTTTGCCACCTGCCTATGATTCTACCTTCGGCAGACATCCCAACCAACCGATTCCAGAAAATTTGCGCCCCATTGCCGCTGCGAATTTCAATTCGTGCGATGTGAAAGGGCAATCGCGACGATGATCTGTCAGAAGCCCGGCTGCAGGCGGAGGTTCCGGGAATTAGCGTTAAACCCGGCGGCTGCCGGGAGGCGCAATAGGTGCGGGGAGCAAGCCCGTGTCGTCGTCTGCGCTCCGGGAGACAACCCAGATACAGCGGCGGGGCTGCTGACCGTAGATTCAAGGGAGAGATCGTGGCGGAGGAAAGTCGCGCCGTACATGTCCAGCGCTGGTCGAGCAGCGCAGCGGCTTTTGACAGCCGCAAAATCAGTTCTGGGTGATGTTCTTTTCCAGCTCTTTTATTTCGATGAATATGGCGGCGATGTCGTCTTGCTCCAGCCCTAAGAAATCAGATACTTCTTCGTTTAAGACCAGATGGATTTCGTACACCGGTATTTCGTCCTCTTTCACTTTAGACAGCATGTCGGCCGCATTTATGATGTAGGGCAGGACTTTGCCGCCGGATTGAGCAGGGTTGTGGTGAAATCGAATGGCATCGAAGACATTGGCCGGAAAGCGCCATTGTGAAAACACATCGGCTGCGATTTCGGTATGATCGCATTCCAGGACGCTTTTTTCCAACTCGCAGATGCCGTCGGGTCCGATTTTTCCCGGACCCAGCTGTTCCTCAGCAACGTAAAGATCCAGCATGATTTTGCCGGCATCATGCAGCAGTCCGGCGATAAAGGCATCCTCCTCTTCGGCCGGGTTCACCCGTGCGGCCAGGCTCCGCGAACCAAACCCGACGGCTAAAGAATGTTCCCGCAGCTGCGGGGCGGTCAAACCATAGCCTTTTAAAGGCGAGTTCAGAAAGCTTCCGGTGCCTGCCAGGGTAATCACCTGGGACAGTGTTTTTAGTCCCAGCATGGAGAGCGCATGTTTTAGCGACGAGATCTTGCCGCTCAGCCCGTAGAAGGGGGAATTAGCAATTTTGAGAATGTTGGCCGTCATAGATTGATCGGTTTCCAAAACCCGCTGGAGGGCTTCAAAGTCCGCATCTTTTTTTGCCAGCATCTTTTTTGCTTTGACGACTGTTTGCAGGTTGGGCGGCAAATCTTTCATTTTTTGTAAAATGGTATGTTTTAGAAAAGGACCTCTGAGGGGAGAAGCCTCATCCGCAGGGCCTTTTCCCGCGGCCGGCGACGCTTCAGACTCGACGGTGATGTCCCGCACAAGCTTGTGACAGTCATAGCGGATTTTACCCACCAGCTTGCTGTCGATTTTGGCCGGTTGGAACTCGTAGGTACCGTCCGGTGATCTGGCGGCTTTTTTCAAGATCTGCCAGGCCTGGTGCCCGATTAGTTTTTCGGCGATGGCAAGGGTTGTCAGCTTCTTATCCACCAGCAGATGCAGCAGCGGCAGTTTCTCTTTTTTGGCCATGACCAGCAGGGCCCTGATGCGCTCGAGGGAGAAAAACTTTTCACGCACCAGCAAGTGCTCCAGGCGCGCCTCTTTGGTCGTACCGCCGATATAAACGATGGCACCCTGGTAGACATAGATTTTATTCTGCTCGGACCCATCGATGAAAACCATGACCCCCGTCTTTTTACCGGCGCCCAGACGCTCAAAAGCTTCGAGCAGTAAACTCGTTGTTAGTGTGTCACTCATCGCCAATGACTCCCTCAATTGAGGCCTTGCGGTAAACAGTTTGACCGGTGGCCTGCTTCCGAATATCGGATCCAGCAGGTTTCCTGAAGTGCTTATTCAGCTTCTCCTGCAGCCCGGCGAATGTCGCGGCCGAATCAACGCAAGCAGCATCCTCTAGATTATTCAATCCAGGCGTGATAGTCAATTTAATTTTTCCACAGGCTGCAAATGCTATTGAGGACAGGACGGGTCCATTCAGCTTAGTCCCCGCGGGGCCGCTCCGCCGCCGGCGGCTGGAATGACTTTGTCGATATGTTGATGAGTTTACAAATATTTCCACGATGATTAAAGTGGGGTTATCGATAACCGGCTCGGAGTAAATTATCATGAAGGCAAAAATTGGCAGTTACCTAACAATGATAGTGGTTTTATTTTGGTCGGCGTCTGCTGCCGATGCACAATATAAGTACCGCCTGCTGGTTCAGGTTACACCGCAAGACAGTATTGTCAGAATTATGAATATCAAGCCGGCCTACGCGCCGAATATGTTGCTTTCACCGGGACGGTATCACCTATTGGTTACCCGTTCGGGATACGGTTCTTATTCAAAGTGGATCGATATATCGAATTCCGATGTTACGCTCAACATCGCCTTGAAAGAAAAAATGAAATTGCTGGTCGATGACGGCAAGTATGTCGAATCAGGCTGGACAAGACAAATTGCCATTACCGCAGATGATAAATTTCTTCTGGTATCGGATTTCGACAGTGGTGTCAAAATATTCGAAATGGCAACAGGGGATCTGATAAATTCTTTCGAGGGACATTCTTTGGAAGGGGATTCATATTTTGACAGACATAACAATGTTCTGGTAACCACCGGCGATAGAAAGATCAAGGTATGGGACATAACCAAGCAGAATCTTGAAAAGATAATTTACCAGGATTTTCACTCTCAATTTATGAACAATGTCTACATCGACAGTGGGCGTAAATATGTATTTGCTCAAAATGTCAAGTATGATTATGCCACCAAAGCGGCCATGAAGAAATATACCTTCGAGCGGATGTATTTTTACCAGGACAATTACTTCATATTCAACAACGCAAGCGGTACGATCACCTCCTACGACAGCTACACTGATAAACGTGCCGGGAGCGTTAGAATACAGAATTATAAAAAGGGCAGCAGTGAGTATTTTAACTATTATCGCGGACTGCTTTTTCTTGGATATTCGAATGGTATTGCGATCGTCGACATCCGTACGGGGCGATCGGATATTGCTCTTTTTGATCGGAAGAATACGTACTCGAATTTAGGCGAAAATGTTTCTTACGACATCAGTCACACCGGGAAGTTTCTAGTCGCCGGATCCAACCAGGCTGGTGGTCATCTGGTGGTTGTCCGGAAGCAGGATGCAGCCAAAGATTTTTGGGATAATTCAAGGGAAGTATACCGCGAAAAGATCCAGATCGGAGAGGTCGCCTGCCTCAATACGAAAAATCAGTGTGTCATCACTACCCAGGATTCCATTCGGCTGTTTGATTTGAATTCGTTGAAAACGCTGTGGCAAAAAGAAACAACGATAGCAAATCCAGATTCTATCTACCTAAGTGAAGATGGCCGACATCTTAAAATTAATTTCGGTGAACCCTATGGCTTTCACGTAAACACCTTGAAAAACATGGTCGCCGATGAAAGGGAATTTAATAGGTTGTTCACGAGAACCAGTGGGCATACCTATACGTTTAAAGCGGATTTGTCGATTGATGAGATTCCCGAAGCGCTGCGGGGGCTGTGGAAAGACAGAAGCCGGTCCATAACTGTCGACCTGAGAAAAGGCCTGAGCCCGATTGATCCGACCAATTCGCTTCGGAATTCGGGGAACTGGGACATGGGGTGTTCACCTATACAATTCTTCAGGCCCTCAACGCGGTCGCGGACAGCGGTGAACAGCGCGACGGGAAAATCACCGTCCGGGAGATGGCAGCCTACATCGAGGACAAGGTCCCGGAACTGACCGAGCGCTACAAAGGTACCGCCCAATATCCGGTTATCTATGGCCGGACACGGCGTCAGATGGCGCAGGGCGTCTAAATGATCGTTTGGAAAATTGCATAGAAACTCCGCGATCCCACATTGTACAAATAAGTTTTCAGCGATTGATCAATGTTAAGAAATTTTCGACGAGAACCGGATAAAAAGCCGTGCCTTTTGCTTCATTCAGCCGATTTACGATCACACTCATGGATGTGGGCTCGGCGTTCGACCGGCGATTCCTGAGCGAATCGAACAAATCTGCTATGGCAATCATTTGGCTGACGATATTGGGTTTCCAGACGTTGGGTAGCGTGGGGTAGCCGGTTCCATCACATTTCAGATGATGTTCCAGTGCACCCAGGACCGCAAGATGGGGGACATTTTCCATCAGCAGCAAATGCCGGGCGCCCAACACCGTATGCGACTCGACCACTTTACGTTCCTGGGAGGTTAAGGCGCCGTGCTTGTTAAGGATTTCGTTTGGAATAAACATTTTGCCGACATCGTGCATGACCGACGCGATACCGATGTTGTAAAGGTGGCGGCCGCCAATTCCCAATATTTCTGCCTGGCTCATGGTCATAATGCATACATTGACGGCATGGACAGAGGTCTGATCATCCCCGGATTTCAATGAGGTCAGCAGCCCCAGCGGATTCAGCTGGCAGGCAAAACCGTCGATGAAAGCCTTGATCATATCCTCAACGCTACGAATATCCGCCCGCTTATTGTTTTTGATATCGCTATAAAACGCCTTTAACTCATTGGTTTTAGCGTCCCTGAGCGCTTTCATCCTCCGAAGTTCTTCGATTTGGTCTTCCTGCGGCTGTGACGATGTTTCTGAAAGATCCTCGTTGACTCTAAGATCTATAATGCCGAGTTTGATATATTCATTGCTGCGAAAGGGTTTGGAATCATCGGCGGACAAAAATCGGATTAACTCCAGGAAATTCGGCTTTGGCAGACCGGCGACAAAGGTCAGCCTCTCGACGGCGCTCTTTTTGAGGAGGTGGGAAAATTGAGCCAGGTGCGGCCCGCTGGCTTTCAGTGAGGCGTTGTCTACGATTATGTTGCCGTCGATGGCGAGCAAGGTTATTGCCTTGCTTATCCGCAGCAGATCCGTCAGGTTCAGATAGGCTGTTTCAAGATGTCTCTTGGCCTGGGGATGGTCAATTGAATACATGTTGATATTGTTTATGGCCGCATTCAAATTGACAATCAACTGCACCATGTCCTGGTTAAATTCATGCTGCTGCATCAGTTCGCCTTGGCTGCAATCCTGCGACAGGCATCGCGGATGCTTTTTTCTTTTGACTTTTTCCCGATTCTCAGCAAACTGCCGACGGCGTCTAAAGGATATCCCTGCAATGAGTTGAACAGCGTCTGCTTCATGTGAAGGTGCGCTTTCCTGTGGATAAGTCCGGTACTTTTGGCAAGTTTCACCAGAGGGGGTATTGCGGCAGTGTCACCGATTCGGCCCAAAGCGATAATTATTTCCTCGTTTTTTTGAAAATCGGATTTAAAAATTACACGGGGCTTAAGCATTGCCAAGAGGTCCGGTACAATCTCCGTGACTTTATATTTGGCCGCTATCGCAATGGACTGGGATGCAAGACCGTCCCGATCAGATTGAAACCATTTACGCAAGTAAATCGGCGCCCAGCCGTCTTCAAGCTCCAGCAGCGTGATCAGCACCTCTATCTGAACGCGGGTGCTGCTGTTTTCCATCAGGGACCTCAACTGCGGTAAAGCTTTGCGAGTCTTGAGCCTGCGAAGCAATCCCACAATGTTGCAGACATATTCCGGACGGGTATCCCGCAGACGTTTTTGGGCCTGTTTTACAGCCTCAGCCTTAAACTTGACCAACAGTGTGAATAAGGATTCGTCGGTTGCAGGGTTTTTGTGTTTACCGTAGTAGTTGACCAGATCCGGCACGATCCCGGGGCCCAAGGCAAGCAGGAAATCATAGGCTATTGGGTCGATCCCGTTCTGCGAACCCAAGATGGTTCGAACCGCCTTCGATGTGAACGCGGGATTCTGCCAGGTTTCGGTGGCTTCCTTGGCAACGGTTCGGATTTTTTCATCAACCCGCCCACGGCTTTGCTGAACGATCGTATTCAATATTATCTTCAGATCTGAAAAGTGCCCGGCTTCCAGCAGTTCATCTCGGATTTTTACGAGTTTCGCTGCGTACACCCTATACGTCGTATGGTTGGCTTCGGTTTTCATAAAAGTCAACAGCAAGCGGGCAATTTGGGTGCTCAGGTGGGAATCTTCCAGGGAATCAAGGATGATTTGATCGGACAGCTGCTCTTCGGTCTCGGTCTTCTCGTGCCGTTGCTTCCGGCTTAATCCCCTGAGCAAGGTATCGTATTCGGAATCGACATTTTCTTCTTGGGATTCGCGACGGGATAGGCCCTGCATCTCTTCCGCGGAGATATCCGACGAATCCTGGTTATCGGCAGGATCGTCGACTGTTGGCTGCAGATCAAGTGAGGATGCCATCTCGGAATTGGCAAATTTTTTAACAAAATGGTGCAAAGCCGGGGAAATCTCACTGCCGGTCTTCTTAACCTGGTGCAGCATATCGACGATCAGATCTTCGGAGAGATTGCCGAGGAAATCACCCGCCCAGCCCGCGGCATCTTTGCGGTTGCACTGCTGAAAGGTCACGTCCAAAAATTGGCTTCTTATATCCGGCTTCAATTCCTGGAGAAGTCGATTGAGATTTCCCAGATTCCCGACCGCCGGGCCGACCGGCTCTGGCTGACCGGTGTCCCCGGCGGTAAGGTCGGAGGACGGGTTTCCGGCGCCGGGAGCTTCGATTCGGCCGGCCTGGGTTTTGAGGGTTTCGCGATAGGTTTCCAGGGCCACGTCAAGGGCTGTGTGATTCTGATTCAACAATTCGGCCATCTGTGCCGGGCTACCGTCCCCGAATTCGCCCAGGCTTGTTCCACCTTCCGATGCGGTGAGGGTACCTGAAATCAGGTGCACGATATATTTTTGCCAGATATTCTTGGTGGCTGCAGGGTCGCTGTCCCTGGAGGAACCATCAATTTCGGACGCTTCCGTAAATTGAAATTTGCCGTAGTCGATGACCTGAATCCTGATTGTTGACAGATTGCATTCCGAACTGGCCTTTTGGATGCCCCCTTGGGCATGAATATCTTCAGGCTTCTCGGCCAATAACAGCAAAAAACTCATGAGTTCTTCGGCGGTCACATCGCTGACGAACGATAGTGCGGCAACCTCCATTTTTGTCAGGGCATTGGCGAAATCCCTGCAAATCGCATTCTTCGGGTCCAGCGTTTGTCCTTCAAAAAGCAGTGTATCTTTGGCGATACCGATATTCAGTTCCGGGTTAGCGCTTAGGGTCTGATTGAGTGCATCGCAGGCGCGTTTCAGGCTTCGCTGTACCTGGACATGTTCGGGTGGGTACATGGAAACGATTTTGCGGCAGGTGTTAAGCTCGACAATCGTTTGGGTGAGGTGCTCGAGATTCGGCAGATCATCTGTTGAAGGCGTTTGCGATTGAGCCGCTGAGGCGTTGTTTTTTTGGCGGTCAGCCATCGACAGTCATCCGAATGGGTGCAGCAGACGAAAACATCGGCAATTTGCATTCTACCATAATGATTTAAAATCATTGAATATACAGTATTGAAATCCGACATGCCGGTTTTTAAGATCACACCGGTTCAGTCGCAATAATTTTGTTTAAATCATTGTAATATTTGGTAAATATGCACTTATTGGCCTGATTTCAATAAATAGCTAATGCCAAAAAGAGATGCAAGATAAGTGCCATGATCTCCAGCGCGCCAGCGGGGAATAATAAATAAACTCACGAACAACCCATCACGTCAGCGCCTCGATCAATTCCCGACAATAGTGCGGAATATCCGCCACCACGCGCCCCCATACCATATTCCCCTCGCGGAAGGCAGGCTCGTCAACCCAAATGGCCCCGGCGTTTTCCATATCATCCCTGATGCCGGTGCTGCCGGTCGAACGCTTGCCTTTGCAGATGCCGGCGCTGACCGCAACCCAACCGGCATGGCAGATAAATCCCAGGACTTTATCCTGCGCGTTCATATCCCGGACCAACTGCAAAATATTGCTGTCACGGCGCAGTTTGTCCGGGGCCCAACCGCCCGGCACCAGCAGTGCGTCCAGCCGGTCGGCGCCGATATCCCCGGCGGCCACCTGACTTTTGACCGTCAGCCCTCCGCTTTTACTTGTATAGGTTTCGCCGCTGCTGGAGGAAATTACCCTGACCGCGGCACCTTCTTCTATCATGCGCATGTACGGCACCCAGAATTCCAAATCTTCATATCCGGGACCGACCAGAATACCGACCGTTTTTCCTTTGAGCCGCATCTTGGCCTCCTATGGTCTATTATGAAACTTAAATATTATTGATCTCGCGCCAAGGCGCAAAGACGCAAAGGAAATGATTAATATAAAATTATCTTGGCGCCTTGGCGTCTTCGCGTGAAAATAAACAGGTTCTTTTGCGATCAGATCGGCGGCCCAGATACCTGAAGCGTGTTCGTATCTTGGCCTGTCTATAATCCGCTCCTGCTGAAAAAATACGTTCAAAATTGTGAACGTCAACTGCATACTTTTGTGCAGGTGTGCATGGCCAAAGAGACCGGGAAGTACCGCAAATGATACCGGACCCGGCTGGAGCCGGTCGATGAGATAGCATCCGGTACTATTTCATTCTTTGCGGCAGCGCCTCCCGGGCAAGACGATCGGCGAGATCTCCGGTTTCCCCCCAGGATATGCAGCGGGTGGGGCAGACAGATCCGCAGGCCGGCCCTTGCCCCTCAAGCAGGCGATCGGCGCAGAGATCGCATTTGACCGCGACCGCCCGGTCATCATCAAACTGCATGGCGCCGAAGGGGCAGGCCGGCATACATTCTTTACAGCCGATGCACAGATCATCGTCAATCAGCACCAGGCCCTGTGCATCCTTTATGATGGCATCCACCGGGCAGGATTCAAGGCAGGGAGCCCGGGTGCAATGGTGGCAGTATACCGGGAAAAAATCCGGCGCTCTCTCAAACACCCGCACAAGCCGCGGGCCGACACCCAGTCCGTGTTCCTGTTTGCAGGCGACCTCGCAGGCATGGCAGCCCATGCAGTCCCTGCGGTGAAACATCAAGGCGTATTTTGACATCGTTGCCCCTCCTTATGGCCGGGATGGACCCGTTGGATCTTTGGTTCATTGTTGGATGTGCTGCCGCGTCAGTTTTCCTGTCGGTAGCCGCCGGGACCGGCCTGGGCGGCGGAAATACTACACAGACACACCCTCAGGTTGGTTGCGCCCATGGCCGGATCCATGGTTTCGTGAGCGTTGTCTGTCAGGATATTGATGTTGGATATATCCCATCCGTGTCCCGGATCTTTTATTTCCGGGTACCACCAGCCGTGCTCGGCAACGATCACCCGGGGATCAATCCCGTCGTTGAGTTTGGCCCGCTGTTTTACGCGGCCCCGGGGCGAGGCGATATAAATCCAATCGCCCTCTTCAATCCCGTTTTCGCGCGCGGTGTCGGGATGGACCTCCACGATGGGGTCGGGCCGAATTTCGCGCAGCCAGGGGATGTTGCGGTTGGCGGAGTGGAAAAACGTCGGTGTCCGCAAACCGGCATTGAGAATATAGGGATATCGATCCAGCAGCTCCGGTTTGGACACCGGGCTTTCGGGGATTTCCGTGTACTTGGGCAGGGGGTCAAAGCCCCACTTTTCCAAAACCGTGGAATAGAGCTCGACCTTTCCGGTGGGGGTCGAGAATCCCCGCTCCTTGTACTTGTGGTAGACCATTTCACCCTTCAAGTAGCCGACTTTCTTGAATTCCTCCCAGCTGAGGCCCGACGGCTCGAGTAAATAGTCCAGGGAATCCTCGACGGTGTCCCACCAGTCCTGGCCCATTTTTTTGCCCAGTTCCAGAAAAATTTTGTGATCCTGCCAGGCCTCGCCGATGTCGACACATTTCTGGCGGGCGACAACAAATCCGTGGCGCTTCCAGTTGTCGGCCACATGGTCCTGCTCCAGCCAGGTGCCGGCAGGCAGGAAGATGTCGGCCAAATCCATTGTCGGCATCATGAAGAAATCAACGGCGGCCAGAAATTCCAGTTTATCCAGGGCCTGGTATACCTCCCTGGCGTTGGCGCGGGTCATAACCGGATTGGTGCCGCACAGCAGTCCCGCTTTGAGCGGATAGGGTTTTTCGGTCAGGATGGCTTCCCAGGCGACTTTGGGAGTGATGAACGCGACCCGGGCCCCGAGTTTGTACTGTTCGCCGCCGAGCCGCTTGGCCCGCTGCGCTTTGGACAGATCCTTGTGGCGCGAAAACTCGGCCACTGTGCGGGTCGGCGGGTTCACGAAAAGAACGTTGCCGCCCGGTCGGTCCAGATTGCCGGTTGCCGCCATCAGCCCTGTGATAGCGCGGGTACAGTCGGCGCAGTTGTTGGTCTGCTCGGTCGGCACTCCCCAGTGAATCGCCGCCGGTTTGGTTGTGGCGTACATTCGGGCGGCCCTGCGAATCAGTGCCCGATCCACCCAGGTGATATCCTGGACCTTCTGCAGGGGATAGTCTGCAACCCTCTCCTTGAAGTCTTCCCAGCCGTGGATAAAATTTTCGGCGAACTCCCGGTCGTATAGGTCTTCTTCGATGATGACGTGGTGGAAGCCCATGGCCAGAGCGGCGTCGGTTCCCGGCCGCAGCTGCAGCCATAGGTCGGCTTTTTTGGCGGTAAAGCCCTTGCGCGGGTCGATGCAGATCAGCTTGGCACCCCGGCGGTAGGCTCTCCAGAACCCTTCACCTTTGTATTCATCCGGATTGGTCCACTGTGGATTGCAGCCCCACAAGACAATGCATCGGGGTCCGCCTTCATAATCACAGATGGGCAGATTGCCGGCCGTAACCAGGGTCGAGGCAACCCTGGAGACGTAACACATATGACCGGCGGTAAGCACGTTGGGGGTTCCCAGCTGATTGGCAAAGCGGTACAGATGGCTTTCGTAATCTCTGCCGGTGCCCTGCCCAATGACGATGGATTCCGGCCCGTACGCGTCGATAACGGCCTTGAATTTACCGGCAATCGTATCCAGGGCATCATCCCAGGAGATCCGCTGCCAGCCCCGGGCCGTTTTGCGCATGGGATGCAGAATGCGGTCGGGATTATAGGCCAGCTGAAGGACTGACAATCCCTTGCTGCACAGCGTCCCTCTGCTGATCGGCGAATCCGGATCGCCTTCAACCTTGGTGACCTTGCCGTTGTGCACATGGGCGATCACACCACATCCCCCGTGACACTGACGACAGGCCGTTCTTACTTTTCTGACGTCACTCATCTATTACCTCCTGTTAAACCGCGTCCTATTCATCGGGCCTAAACTGACTTCGATGAATTTTTATACCAAAAGCCGATAACTTATATCCTTGGCGATTATTTTTAAGAATTTGCTGATGCGGGTTTGCTTGTCCCGGGAAACCTGCTGTTTGAGCCCCACAACCCAGACGGCCGCCTGCAGGTCGGGCCGATTGGTTGCCAGCGGCACGGCCAGGGCAATGACACCATCGATATATTCCTCATTGTCAAAAGCGACGCCTTCCTTTCTGATCATTAAGACATCTTTTTTAAACACTTTTTTGTCGGTGCAGGTTCTGGGGGTGTATTTTTTCAGTGCTTTTGCGCCCAATAGCCTGTCGATTTCCCGGTCGGACAGTTGGCTGAGCAGCGCCTTGCCGCCGGCGCCGGCCATTAGGGGCAGGCGCATGCCGACCTCGGCCGAGAACTTGAGGTTGTCGGCCGTATCGACCTTGTCGATGATGACCGCTCGTCGCCCGGTGCGAATGCCCAAAAAGGCCGATAGCTTCGTCCGGCGGTTGATTTTCTCCAGATAGGGACGAACCGTTTGGAGCAGCTCGGATTTATTCCCGCTGGCGTTTCCAAGCAGGTAAAGAAGGGTGCCGAAGTGGAATTTGCCGTTGGTATTTTGATCCAGAACCTGCAGATTTTTTAGAGTGTAACTGATGTTGTAAACAGTGCTCTTGTTCAGCCCCAGCTGCTTGGAGATTTCACTGATCCCCAGAGGCTGTCTTGATTTTGCCAGATGCTGGAGGATCGCAAAGCATTTTTCGACGGCGGGCACTTTTCTGAATTCATTCGGCATTTTACAACCAATCCTATTTTGTTCTATATAAAGAACGAGTGTTTTCTACAGTAAACAAAAATACCGAACCTGTCAACAATTTTTTCGTAGCTCAATGTGCCTCGAAAATGCCTCGAACACTAGCCGCATGGGACCACCGGCCTTGATTCATCTCAAAAAATAATTAGAATAACAGGTTGAGAACTCATCTCAGCCGATACCTGGCCCTCTGCCGTCAAAACCAATGGAGAATACCAATGGCCGCTGAAAGCTTGTTAGACGACAAAAAAGTCTTGCTGGTCGATGACGAACCGGATGTGCTGGACACCCTGGAAGATTTGCTGCCGATGTGCGAGGTCGTCAAATGCACCAATTACAAGGCCGCCAAAGATTACATGGAAACCCGGCATTTCGACATGGCGGTGTTGGACATTATGGGGGTCGAGGGCTACGACTTGCTGGACATTGCCGTCGGCCGCAACATCACCGCCGTCATGCTGACGGCCCACGCGTTGAGCCCCGGCAATGTCGTAAGATCATACAAGGAAGGGGCTGCCGCTTATCTGCCCAAAGAAGAGATGATCAACATCGCAGTTTTTCTTGAAGATATTCTCAAGGCCAAAGATCAGGGCAAGAATCCCTGGACCAGCTGGTACGGGAAAATGTCATCCTTTTTTGAAAAAAAATTCGGCACGGAATGGCAAAAAAACGATCAGGAGTTCTGGGAAAAGTTCCCCTTCTATTAGCCATCGCCTTGCGGCCTCTCGGCAAGCTTTTCAGCATTTAACGGTGGTCCACTGGTTGTTTTCGTCGATCAGGCGGCACTCATCCGACCAGTCGCAAACCCGGCCGATTTTGGCAGGGCTTTCGAATATGGCGCATTTCAGCAGGCATTGCCCCCGTTTTTCGTCTACTTCGATATCGGCGACGTAGGTCGTCTCGAAGTTCAGCTTCTCGATGATTTGATCCAGGACCATATTGATTATCGGGCAATTGTAGATTTTGATGCCGCGTTTTCTAAGCGCGATCTCTTTGGGGATGTGTATACAATCGTGAACTCTAGCGTAAAGTAAAATATCCTGCCCGCCGATGGAATAGGATATTTCTTTGACCAGGCCGGCGGTGGTGATCGCGCGGATGCAGCTCTCAATGATTTCAGCAGGAGCTGTGCCCCGGATATCTTTGGCTTGAATAAAATCGACACCGATAAATTCCGTCTTCCAGCAGGCGCAGTCCGACAGCTCGTGGTAAAACAGCTCCTCCAGCCGTGCCATCATATCGTTGAAGTATTGCGTTCGGTCCATTAAGGTCTCTCCTTGTTGCCAAATCGTTCCCAATAAACCAGATCTTCCATCGCCATTTTGGGGCGGGGATGTTTGCGTTCTTCGGCCGGAAAACCGACCGCGACATAACAGATGACTTTGTACGCGTTCATACCGGTTGGGATGCCCAGGATTTTTTTGAATTTAACGGCATCCCGGGAGGTGGCCACCGGACCGTGCACCCAGCAGGCTCCCAAACCCAGCGCGTGGGCCTCCAGGAGGATGTTTTCGGTGGCAGCCGAAAGATCATAGGGAACATCCACGGAACCGATCTGCAGGTCTCCCATAACGACGATGACCAAGGGCGCATGCTTGGCAAACTCGGAGACCTCCCCGGAATACATGAATTCCAGCACCCGGGCGCGTTTGTCGGGGTCCCGTATTTTTTCAAATCTCTTCTGCATCTCCCCCATGCAGTACCAGGCCGTCATGCGGGAGCCGCTGCCCACCTTGGCCAGATCACCGATTTGGTTTTTGGTTTCCTGATCCCGCACCACGATGAACCGCCAGGGTTGGTAATTTTCGCCGGTAGGGGCCCAGCGTGCCGCTTCGAGGATTTTATCAATCATCTCGTCAGGAACCGGATCGGGCTTGTAACGGCGGATGCTCTTTCTGCTGATCAAAACGTCCAGAAAATCTCGCATGGAGTCCTCTTTCTTTAATAATTTTGTTTCTAACCATCAAGGCGTAATACCTTCTCGGCGGCACCACCCAGAATCAATCCGATCTCCTCGTCGCTGAAGGGGATGTCCGTTTCGCGATCCGTAAAGGCGCGAACCCATTCCGGCAGGGGACACATAAGATTGGGGTAGAGGGCGTCGGTGGCAAACATGATTTTGTCCGCACCGGCCAGATCGACGATGTCCCGCAGCCACTGGTAAAAACGCTGCTTGGGCCACTTTTTGTAAGGCTTCTGCCACAACGACAAGTCGACATAGACATTCGGCAGCCACACTGCCGCGCCGATGGCTTCCTGCCACCACATCACATCCCCGCAATGGGCAAAGATAAAGTCGGTCTGCGGATACCTGGCCGCGGCGGTCGCAAAATAGGCGGGTCGGGAGCACTCCCAACGCAGAGAGGGAGTGGAACAGGGCGCGCCGCCGGTATGCACCATTATGGGGATGCCCCACTGAGCTGCCTTTTCGTAAATCCAGTAGCAGCAAGGGTCATCGGGCATGTAGCCCACGCCGGCGTGCATCTTGAATCCCTTGACCCCCCATTCATGGAAAGCCCGCTCGCAATGCTGCAGCGCGCCCGGACGGCGCGGATCAATGGCCATAAAGGGGATCAACCGTCCTTCATGCCGTTTGGCGATATCGGCATAAAGCTTGTTCTGATCGAAAATATGGATTGGCGCTTCCCCGAACAACAGTCCGTAATCCACGGGAAAAATAACGGTTTTGTCCACCCCCGCTGCATCCATTTCCTCGATGATGTTGTCGGCATTTGGATCGATCCAGGGGCGCACGACCTCATTGGTGAAATCCTTGGGGCTCACGTTTTTGCCATGGGTTTTGTTGTACATCATGACAAAGCTTTTCTGGGCCCCCCGGATGTAGGTCCCCTGGACCGTGCCTTTTATAATCAAATGCCTGTGGACATCGATAATCATACGCAACTCTCCTTTAGCTATTCAGATTCTGCCGGATGTAGCCGGCAATATCGGCCGGGGGCGTCCCCGGCAAAAACACGGCCTGCACCCGCAATTTTTTAAGTTCCGGTATCTGGTGTTTTAAAATGATGCCGCCGACAACCACCATGATGTCATCCAAGCCTTTCGCTTTCAGGGACGCCATGACTTTCGGTATCAGAACCATGTGATCGCCGGCCAGAAAACTCAGCCCGACAACATCGACGTTTTCCTGCCGGGCCGCCGTGGCAATCTGGTCAGCCGTCTGCCGCAGTCCGGTGTAGACGACCTCCATTCCGGCATCCATCAGGGATCGGGCCACGATCTTGGCCCCGCGATCATGGCCGTCCAGTCCGACTTTGGCGATCAAAACGCGTATTTTGGTGTTTTTCATATTCCTGTGTCCGTGCCGCAGCTGAATCTGTGAATATCGGGCTTTCAAGGCCGGCCGGGCTTATATATATGTCGAGGCCTGAAACTCCCCCCACTTTTGACGCATGATTCCGCAAATTTCACCGATGCTGGCGTAGCTTTTGACCGCTGCGAGGATCGCGGGCATGAGGTTTTTGCCCTCGTCGATGTCCAGTTCCAGGTCGGCCAATCTTTTGCGGACATCGTCGCTGTTTCTTTGGGATTTGATTTGCGCAATTTTTTGTTTCTGCGTGGCTTCAACGCCGGCATCGATTTCAAAGATTTCGCGATCACCCAAATCGCTGTCTGCGGGCATTGCAAATTTATTCAATCCCACAATGACCCGCTCCCCACTGTCGACCCGTTTTTGAAACCGAACGCTGGATTCCTGAATTTCCTTGAATACGAAACCGTTTTCAATGGCCCCGAGCATGCCGCCCATGGCATCGATTTTTTCAAGATATGCCCCGGTGCGTTTCTCGATCTCGTTGGTGAGCGACTCCACATAATAAGAACCGGCCAGCGGGTCGATGGTGTTGGCAAGTCCGCACTCGTGCGCCAGGATTTGCTGGGTTCGCAGGGCTGTCGTGGCGGAATCCTCGGACGGAATGGCGTAGCCCTCATCCCAGCAGGCTGTGTGAATGGCCTGGTTGCCGCCCAAAATACCCATCAAGGCATGCATGGCCACCCGCACAATGTTGTTGATGGGCTGCTGGGGTACCAGAGTGGAACCGCAGGAGCCGGTGAAAATCCGAAATAAGTGGCTTTTGGGATTTTGAGCTGCAAAACGCTGCTTCATGGTGGTGGCGTACAGCCGCCGGGCGGCGCGGTATTTGGCCACCTCTTCGAAAAAATCCATGTAGCAGCCGAGGCTGTAGGACAGGCGCGGTGCAAAATAATCCACATCCAGGCGCCCCGCTCCCGGGCTTTCTCGATGTAGGTGATGGCATCCGCCAGGGTGAAGGCGAGTTCCTGGACTGCATCGGCTCCGGCCTCTCTGAAATGGTAGCCGGTTATATTGAGGGTGTTCCATTTGGGGACATGACGGGCGCAATACTCGACGATGTCCAAAACCAGCCTGATGCTGGGCTCAGGCGGGAAAATGTAGGCGCCGCGGGCAATGAACTCTTTTAGTATGTCGTTCTGGGTTGTCCCCATGAGCTTTTCAGCGGCAACGCCCTGTTTTTCGCCGACGGCAATATACATGGCCAGCAGGATCGTGGCCGGTGCATTGATGGTCATCGAGGTTGAGACCTGGGCCAGGGGGATACCCTGGAAAATAATCTCCATATCAGCCAATGAATCGACGGCCACGCCCACGCGGCCGACGGCACCCTCGGTCAGGGGATCATCCGAATCATAGCCCAACTGGGTCGGCAGATCGAAGGCGATGGACAATCCCTTCATGCCCTGATCCAATAAGTAACGAAAGCGCCGGTTGGTATCTTCGGCCGTGCCGAATCCGGCATAATTGCGCATGGTCCACAGGCGCCCGCGGTACATGCTGGGATAAACGCCCCGGGTGTAGGGGTACTGCCCTGGATATCCCAGTTGTGTGTCGTAGTCCAATCCCTCCAGATCCGTGGGGGAATAGAGCCGTTTGACCGGGATGCCGCTTTCGGTTGAGAATTCAGCCTGCCTTTCAGGTGAGCGGTCCAGCACTTGCTTCAGGGTGGTGCTTTCCCATTGTTCCAGGTTTTCCTTAATTTGTTTCATGGCAAAATCCTAAACCCGCGCCGAGGCGGTGCCGTCGGATTCTTCATCGGTCAAGGCCCGAATGACAAGGTCTCTGGCTTTTTGGATGTGATTGCGCATCAGTTCAACGCTGCCGATGATGTCTTTATTTTTGATTTTTCTAACCAGGCGGTGGTGTTCTTCGACAGCGGCGGGCATCCGTTGAATATCATAGTTTTGAAGACCGGCGCGCAGGTAGATGTGCTCAAAATTCCTTTTCAGGAGCCATTTGAGGACGTTGTTCCTTGCCATGGCGGCAATTTGGAGATGAAATTCTGAATCCAGCAAAAATTTTTTACGGGTATAGTAGTGGGGCTGATAATCAGCGTGTTCCCGCAGCTTATTTTCCAGCAACCGAATTTCGCCGTCATCGGCAAGCTTGATGGCCTGCTCGACGGTGTAGACTTCCAGCGCCTCCCGAACCCCGAAGGCATCCCAGACTTCCTGCAGGTCAATGGGCTTGACATAAAATCCACGGAAACTCTCAAAGGCGACAAACCCGTCCTGTACCAGACGATTGAGGGCATTGATAATCGGCGTGCGCGACATCTCGAGCCGCTCGACGAGATCCTGATTGACGAGCCGCTGACCGGGCACCAGTTTCTGCTCGAAAATCATCTGCTTGATTTGACGGTAGGCTTCTTCAATTCTGGTGGTTGAATGGCTGGATTGATCGTTTTTTCGGATCATTTTGACTTTGCCCGGCATCGCTTCCACACAATCCTTTAATAGGAGATTTTGCAGAAATTAAATGCAATATTTAATTCAATATTGAGGAACTGTCAAGAAAAAAATAGTGGCCGGCAAAAGAGTGAATGATTTGTTGTCTCTTGAAATTGATCTTAAACAATTGTAATTATGTATTAATTGTTTAATTGTTAGTATCGGTGACGATTTTTTTCTTGACAATTACCGGGATAAAATATAATTCAGAATTTAATTCAATTTTAGAAACCCGTCACGTAATATTTTGTAGCAGAATTATAAACATTACTAAGAAATAGCGGGGATTTTTACAGTTCGAGAATCTGTCGATCATGGAGTGATGGAGTATCCATCTTCGCTGCGCTGCGCTTCGACGCGACGGGTTGGAGTTTGGCAACCAGGTGAGCGGCACTGCGGTCCTCATTCCATTGCGCCGGCACGCCAAGCTGCACTACTCTGAAATTAATATAAAATCACAAGCTCACGGAAGATTGGCCTTAGCTTTGTTCGTAGGACCGTCTTATAAGGCTGCGTTGTGCCGCCCGGCCTGGGCGGCTGTCCGTGCAGGTGTAGGTCGTCAGCGGGGATTTAGCTATGATTAGGAAGATCAAGCACGTTGGTGTTGCCGTCGAAGACTTGCAGAAGGCCAGGAATTTTTTCCAGGAGACCTTCGGACTAACCACGTCGGACCAGGAAAATTTCGGTGAACTTCTTTTTTCTTTTATCCCCCTGGAGGGCACCAATTTGGAACTCCTTCAATCCACCGATGCCGACGGCCAGATTGCCAAGTTTATTCGCAAAAGAGGCCAGGGGGTTCATCACATCGCTCTGGAGGTGGATGACATCCAGGCAGAATTGGATCGTCTCAAAGCCGGCGGTCTGAAACTGATTAACGGGAAGCCTTATCGCAACGCCCATCAGGACCTGGTGGCATTTATCCATCCCAAAAGTACGTTCGGGGTGCTGATCGAGTTGATCCAGATTGGCAAATAATCTTCTGTCAGGGAGTCGATTTCGCTATGGCACCGACAAAGTCATGGGAAAAAGAACTTGAAAAGCTGCGTGCCCGGGAAAAGAAAGCCCGCATGGGCGGCGGGCAGGCGCGCCTGCAAAAGCTCAAGCAAAAAGGTCTCTTGACCGCGCGTGAACGCATTGACTATATCCTGGACGACGGCAGTTTCATTGAGATCAATATGCTGGCAGAACACCAATGCCGCGATTTCGGCATGGAGAAGAAGACCTTCCCGGGTGACGGCGTCGTCACAGGGCACGGCTTGATCGAGGGCCGCAGGGTTTTTATTTATGCGGAGGACGCCACGGTTTTGGGCGGGTCGACCGGCAAAACCCATGGTGCCAAGATTCATTATGTCCTCGAACTGGCCCGCAAGAATATGGTGCCGGTCATTGGTCTGAATGCCTCGGCCGGGGCGCGCATCCAGGAAGGCATGGACAATGTCTACGGCATCACCGGCATGTTTTACCAGAACTCGCTCAATTCCGGAATCGTCCCTCAAATTGCGGCGATTATGGGGGCCTGCACCGGTGGTGCGGCCTATTCGGCGGCCTTGTGTGACTTTATCGTCCAGGTTGAAAAAACATCCCATGTTTTTATTACCGGACCGGCGGTCATCAAGGAAGTCACCGGCGAGGAGGTATCTTTTGAGGATCTGGGCGGCGCCAGGGTTCACAGCACCAAATCCGGTGTGGTTCATCTGGCGGCCAAGGATGACAGGCACTGTCTGGAGCTGATCAAGGGCCTGTTGGATTATCTTCCCCAAAACAACCGGGAAAAACCGGCTAAAAAGCCCTGCGCGGATCCCATTGATCGGGAAGTGCCCGAGCTCATCGACGTGGTCCCCATCGAGATGTCCAAAACCTATGACATCAAGCAGGTTGTGAGGGCGATCGTGGATGAGAGCGTTTTTTTTGAACTTCACCCCACCTTCGCGATGAATCTGGTGGTGGGTTTTGCGCGCATGGGGGGACGGGCTGTCGGTCTGGTCGCCAACAATCCTCGTTTCATGGGGGGCTGCCTGGACATCAACAGCGCCGACAAAGCCGCCCGTTTTATTCGAACCTGCGATTCGTTCAATATCCCCCTCATCTCACTGGTAGATGTGCCCGGATTCCTGCCGGGCCTCGATCAGGAGTACGGCGGTATCATCCGCCACGGCGCCAAAATGCTTTATGCCTGGACCGAGGCAACGGTGCCCAAGATTTCCTGTATCCTCAGGAAAATGTACGGCGGCGCGATTCCCGCCATGGGAGTTCATCAGATCGGTTTTGATCAGGTCTTTGCCTGGCCTGCGGCGGAAATGCAGATGGTCGGCGCCGAGCCATCCGTGAAAATTCTTTACCGACGGGAACTCGAACAGGCCGAGGATCCGACGGCCTACCTGGAGCAAAAGGTCGCGGAGTACCAGGAGCTTTACCTGACGCCTTACCACTCGGCTTCACGCTCGGTCATCGATGCCGTCATTCACCCCAAGGACACGCGCAAAAGTTTGATTGCGGCGTTGAGTATCCTGGAGGATAAAGCCGAGCCGCCGCGACAATTTCGCAAACACGGCAACATGCCCCTGTAAAGGATGTCCCCATAAGCGGGCAGCCGATCGGCGGGGATTCCATTCTCATCGCCGCCGCAGCTGCCGGATGGTGTCTGCTTTGGGGGCTTCGAAACAACTAAAGCCAAATGCGTCAAGCTACCCGGATATACAAAAGTGCCTGCCGGATGTGCCATGGCGGCTGCGGCGTCCTGGTCCATGTCAAAGACGATAAAGTCGTCAAAGTGGTCGGGGACCCGGACTCGCCCCTGAACAAAGGCAAAATCTGTCCCAAGGGCCTGGCGAGCGTCGAGCATCTGTATCATCCCGACCGGTTGAGATTCCCCTTAAAGCGAGCGGGCCGGAGGGGCGCAGGCCGATGGCAACGGATTTCATGGGATGAAGCCCTCGACACCATCGTCCGCAATATCACCACCATCAAAGCGCAATACGGCGCCGAAGCGATTGCGGTAGGGACCGGCACAGGGCGCCATCATTTCAGGCATGTCAGCCGTTTCGCCCATGCCCTGGGCACGCCCAATTGGTGCGAACCGGGACTGGCCCAATGCTTTATACCCCGCATCCACGCAAGTTTCATGACCTATGGCGGGTTTCCGGTTTGCGACTACTACGGAGATGTCAACCCGGCCTGCGTGCTGGTATGGGGCCACAATCCCGTTGTTTCCGGATCCGACGGCGAAATACAGTTCCGCGCCAAGGCCTGCATCAAGAAGGGCACCAGACTCATCGTTGTCGATCCGCGCAGGACCAGCCTGGCCGAGCAGGCTGAAATCTGGCTTCAGCTCCGACCCGGGACCGACGACGCCCTGGCGCTGGGCATGCTGAACGTCATCATCTGCGAAGAAATTTATGACAAAGCCTTCGTCGATCAATGGACGTTTGGCTTCAAACGCTTGACCGAGCGAATTCGCCGCTACCCGCCCGAGTGGGCCGAAAAGATCACCGAGGTTCCGGCTGACACCATCCGGCGGGCAGCCCGGCTGTTTGCCGCTACCCGGCCGGCGACAATGGAATGGGGGGTTGCGCTCGAGCACACCCCCAACTGTCTGCAAACAGTGAGGGCCGTGGCCATGCTGCCGGGAATCACGGGCAATATAGACATCCCCGGCGGGTGGATATTCGGCACCGGCGTCATCCACGACGTGCCCAATCTGGTGGAAAACCTCAGCGACGAAGCGCGCCGCAGGCGCCTGGGAGCGGATGAATACAGAGTTTTGGCGGGCGTGAAATCATTTTTTCCATCGGCCCACATTCCGGCCGTATTCAAGGCCATGCGAACGGGCGATCCCTATCCGGTCAAAGCGTTTCTTGTTTTCGGCAACAACAGCCTGGTCAGCTATGCCAACAGCCGCAAGGTTTATGCCTCCCTTAGAAATCTGGACTTTATATCGGTCATGGATATCTACATGACACCGACGGCCGAATTGGCGGATATCGTGCTGCCGGCAGCCACCTGGCTTGAGATCGACGAAGTTGTCGGTGTGCCCTTTATCGCTTTCAATTACGTTCTGGCTCAGCAGAAAATCGTCGCGGTGGGGCAAGCCCGACCCGACGAGGAGGTCTTTATCGATTTGGCCCGGCGCCTCAACCTGCCGGTTGGCGTCGAGCCGCTGGAAGATATCTACGACGCGCAATTGTCGAAGCTGGGCATCAACTTTGCCCAGCTCAAGGAAAAAGGCTGGGCAACCCTGCCCTTCAAATATCGCAAATACGAAAAAAAGGGTTTCCGGACGCCATCCAACAAAGTCGAGCTGTACGCGACGATTTTGGAAAAGCAAGGCTACGATCCGCTGCCATATTACCAGGAGCCGCCCGAAAGCCCCATCAGCACACCGGAGCTTCTCAACGAATATCCCCTGGTACTGACAACCGGAGGACGCACGCAGTATTTTTTCCATTCCGAATATCGTCAGATTCCGTCCCTGCGCAAAAAGGATCCCGATCCGATTGTGGAGATCCATCCGCGGACAGCCGACGCCGGCGGCATTCAGGACGGGGACCGGGTGTGGATCGAAACCCGTCGCGGGAGAATCCAGCAGAGAGCGAAAGTAACAGACGGTATTAAACCCGATGTCGTCAATGTACAACACGGTTGGTGGTTTCCGGAAGATGAATCCCCTGAGCACGGTGTGTGGCGTTCCAACGCCAATGTGCTCACCAGCAATGCGCCGCCCTACGACCCCGGCATGGGGACCTATCAATTGCGGGCATTGCTCTGCAGGGTTTACAAGGCCGAAAATAGTTGAAAATGCAGTTTGCAGTCAGGGTGCAAACGCGTGCGGGTGCGCTCGCTCCGATATTGATCCGGATTGGGAGGAGGCATGATTTTAGAAGGTGTTACACCGTACCAACGCGAAGATGCAGAAAAATACACCAACTTTCGCTGGTGGCCGGGCCTGACCTTTGGTGATGTGCTCGACAAAGCTGCCGATGTTTACCCGCACAAAGAGGCATATGTTGACGGCATAAGCCGCCTGACCTATTTGCAAGCCCGCCAAAATGTCAACCGGCTGGCCATCGGTATGATGAGGCTGGGGATCGAGCCTCTGACCCGGGTTCTGGTGCAGGTCCCCAATTGGAACGAATTTGTCTATGCCTATCTTTCTCTTCAGAAAATAGGCGCTATACCGGTTTTGCTGATCGACCGTTACCGGCAGTATGAAATCAACCATCTGGCCCGGCTGACCGGCGCTGCCGCCTGGATCGTTCCCCAACGCTACAAGAAAATCGATTACATGCCGATTGTTCGTGACGTCATGGAAAACAGCCCTGACCTGGCCAACGTCATCCTGGTGCGGGGCGACGTGCATGAAGGCTGCCTGAATCTGGAAAAGCTGATCGACGCGTCAGAGTTGTCCCGCGAAAATCTGGACCTGCTCGCCGCCCGCCGACCCGATCCCGGTCAGGTGGCGCATATGGGTCCCACCGGCGGAACCACCGGCCTGCCAAAAGCGGTCCCCCGCACCCACAACAGCTTGTTGTGCAGCTCGGAATATGCCGCCAGGGCCTGGAATATGGAAGGGAGCGACAGCTGCCTGCTGGCAGGACCCATTGGCCATGACCTGACATTCACCAAGGGCTTTTGCGCCGGCCTCATTACGATGGGGAAAACAGTCTTTTTGGACTCGACCGACGCCGCTGATATCTGCCGGACCATCGAGGCTGAAAAAATAACGGCCGTGGCTTGGGTGCCCACGCTGGCCAACCGGCTGGTCAATTTTGAAGGGCTGGCCAACTATGATTTGAGCTCCCTTAATAAAATGCATTGCGGCGGAGGGGCCAGTCTGCCCGATTTGGTAAAAGCGGTGAGGGAAAAGCTGCGCTGTACCTTTTACAATGGATATGGCGGCACCGAAGGCCAGACCTGCCTGACACGGTTGACGGATGATACCGAAACCATATTGCACACCGTCGGCAAACCCACCTGCCCATACGATACCTACAAGATAGTTGACTTCAATGGTCAAACGCTGCCGGTCGGTGTTTCCGGAGAGCTTCTTATCAAAGGGCCGGGAGTGTTTACCGGCTATTACAGCGCTTCCGACGAAAATAAGATGGTTTTCGACAAAGACGGCTTTTTTAAAACCGGGGATGTGGCCAAGTTCGATCACGCCGGCAACATCGTGCTGACCGGACGGATAAAGGAGATGATCAACCGGGGAGGGGAGTCCATCAGCGCCACTGAGATTGAAAAATTGATCAGCAGCCATCCCGATGTCGCCTTGGTGGCCGTGGTTCCCATGCCGGACCCCGAAATGGGGGAAAAGGCCTGTGCCTATGTTCAGCCCCAGCCGGGGGTCGACTTGGACTTCGATGCCGTCATTGCCTTTTTAAAGCACAACAAGGCTTCGGTGCTGCAGCTGCCCGAGCGCATCGAATTCATGGACAGCCTGCCGTTGACGCCAACCGGCAAACTAAATAAAAAAGTGCTGATCGAAGATATCCGCAAAAAGATAGGAAATTTATAAGTGCGTCTATGCTGCTGTTGTAAATGGCGTTTTAGTAACTTGAGCGATGAAATTTGACAAACCGGTAAATTGGATATAACCAGTAAGGGCTTCTCAATTAAGTAAATACAATTCTGTTTGCCAGGCCAACTGAATGCCCCGTATGATTCGGCTGTTCTAAGAAAAGCAGTATTTTTTTGAAAGCCGTTCCAGGCGGTTGAAGAAAGCCCCGGAATACGGAACGTTTTGACGGCAACTGCTGGAAAAAGGAGGTGAAAAGATACAAGCCGACTGTGTATTGGAAGCAACAATCTTAACCCCCAAGCATAAAGGAGGTAACCGACCGATGAAAAAGAAATTTTTTACCATATCCCTAACTCTGGCAGTCATTGTATACGTGTCTCTCCTGGTCTTTGGTTTCGGTCCCTCGGCCTATGCCGCTGAGGTCAACCTCAAGATTGCCAATTATTTCCCGCCCCCCGCCATGCAAACCAAGCTGTTGGGAGAATTTGCCAAAGAGTTGGAAGCGCGCTCGGGTGGCAGAATCAAGACCCGCTATTTTCCGGGAGGCTCGCTGCTGAAAGCGCCGGCCACCATCAAAGGCATCAGCAGTGGTATTGCCGACATCGGCCTGGCTCACATCGAGTATACCCGGGGTCGCTTCCCCGTCATGGAAGCCTGTGAAATGCCTCTGGGATACGCTTCCGGCTGGGTTGCCAATCAGCTGATGAATGATTTTTACAATAAATTCAAGCCCAAGGAGTTTGATGACTATAAGGTTTTATGGTTCCATGCCAACGCTCCGAGTATGTTGATTACCAAAAAGCCGGTGCGCAAACTCGAGGATATGAAGGGGCTGACGATCAGAGCGCCCGGACGCATGGGTGACGTCATCGCCGCCCTGGGCGGCACGCCTGCCCCCACCCACATCATGGAAACCTATGCCGCCATATCCAAAGGCGTCATCGATGGCGTCTTTACACCCTATGAAACCCTCAGGACTTTCAAGTTTGCCGAGGTCGCCAAATATGTGACCAACACCGGTTTCATCGGGCCCAGTTATCCTTTTTATGTGGCCATGAATAAGAAAAGCTACCAAAAACTGCCGCCGGACCTCAAAGAGATTTTCGATACACTGACCGGGGAGTACAAAGAGCGCTACGCCCTGATGTGGAACGGCATCGAGTTCCCCGGCAAGGCCTTTGGCAAAGACAAGGGCGTCGAATACATCGACCTGTCTGCCGAGGAGGCTGCCAGGCGGACAAAGGCGGTTCAGCTGGTCATTGAAAATTATACCAAAGACATGGTTTCCAAGGGCTTCAAGGAATCAGAAATCAAACAATGGTTTGATTACATCAAGGAGCGCAAGGAGTACCTGGCCGCCAAACAAAAATTCTATCAGATCGAGTCTCCCTAAAGATTTTGGTCTATAAAACAGATCTAAAAGGGATTCCGTACTAGCCCTCACACGGATCCTCACCAGGGGTGGGGATCCGGGCGCGGGGTTGACACCCGACCCGGATAAGCCGGAATTAGCCACGAGCCGGGGCCGCTGGCTAAAGGGCCAGTCTGATCGATTCCAGAAAATGTCTATTTTCACGCAAAGACGCCAAGATAATTCTTATATTAATCATTTCCTTTGCGTCTTTGCGCCTTGGCGTGAGGTCAGAAATATTGAAGTTTCATATAAGGCACTGAGACACAAAGATAAAATTATAAGAAAACTTAGTGTCTAGGTGCCTGGGTGGCGAAAATCTTAATTTGATAAAACCATTGCGAGCATGATGTGGTTTCAATAAATAAAAACTAAATGCATTGGGCAGGCCCATATGCCGGATCTTCAGAAATTCGAAAAGTTTAATCGCAGGATCGCCATGGGGATCGAATGGATCGGACTGCTGGCGCTGGTGTTTATGATGCTGATCACCACCATCGATGTCCTCGGAACCAAGCTTTTCCTGCTTCCCGTTTTTGGCTCCCTCGACATGATGATGCTGGCCCAGCTTTTGGCCATGTCGTTTGCGGCCAGCGCCACCCTCATCGTCGGTTTGCACGTCAAAGTGGAGTTTTTCGTTCCCCTTTTGCCGCAACGTGTCCAGACCGTGGTCGAATGCCTGATGCATTTGCTTGCCTTTGTTCTTTTTTTAGTGATCGCCTGGCGGCTGCTGGTGTACAGTTATGATCTGCAGGTAGAAGGCGAGGTCACCTCCACAGCCAGTATTCCGTATTATCCTTTCGCTTACGGGGCGGCGATTGCCTGTGTTCCCGTGTGCCTGGTCTATTTATGCAATTTCATGAAATCGTTAGGTAAGGTGTTTAGCCGATGAGTCCCGAAGCTGCCGGCATTGCCGGAATCGTATTATTGCTGTTGCTTTTTCTTCTCAGAATGCCGGTTGCTTTCTCGATGATTCTGGTGGGCTTGGTCGGCTTTGCTTATTTGGGCGGGATTGAATCCGCGCTCACGCTTCTGGCCCAGGACATCTTTGAAACGTTCACGTCTTATCCCCTGTCCGTCATCCCAATGTTTATCCTGATGGGCTCGTTTGCATTTGCCTCGGGCATCAGCCAGAGACTCTATCAAACAAGCTATACCTGGGTCGGACAGCTGCGCGGAGGCCTTACGGTTGCAACCGTGCTGGCCTGCTCAGGATTTGCGGCTATTTGCGGGTCCACCGCAGCCACGGCCGCCACCATGGGCAGGATCGCACTGCCGGAGATGAAAAAATACCGCTACGATGATGTCCTGGCCACCGGCACCGTCGCTTCCGCCGGGACCCTGGGGATCCTGATTCCCCCCAGCACGGTGCTGATTGTTTACGGTATTTTGACCGAGGAGTCCATCGGCAAGCTATTCGTTGCAGGAATCCTACCGGGTTTCATTTTAAGCCTGTTTTTCGTTGCAACGGTGGTGCTGCTCTGTCTGCGCAACCCTGACGCCGGCCCACCGGGTCCGCCGACGACCTGGACCCAAAAGCTGAAGGCGACAAGCGGTATCATTGAAGCCGTACTGCTGTTTGCTCTTACCATCGGCGGCCTGTTTCTCGGTTGGTTCAGCCCGACCCAGGCCGGCGCCATCGGCGCCTTTGGTGCCTTGCTGATCGGTATCATCAGGGGAAGCCTCAAACCGAAAGTTACGATCGAGGCCGCCAAGGACGGCCTGCGAACCGCCTGTATGGTGTTGTTTATTATTGCCGGTGCAACGGTCTTCGGTCATTTCATGGCGATTTCCAACATACCCTTTGTTCTGGCTGACTGGGTCGGAAACCTGCCGTTTCCTCCAATGGTTGTCATGGGGGTGATGATATTCATCTATTTCATCGGCGGCTTTTTCATGGATTCCATGGCCCTGATCGTGGTAACGATACCGATCTTCTTTCCGGTCGTTTTGAGACTCGGCTTTGATCCGATCTGGTTCGGTGTGATTATTGTACTGGTGGCCGAGATGGGCGTGATCACGCCACCGGTCGGGGTCAATGTATTCGTCATCAAGGGCATCGCGCCTGAAATTCCCTTGTTCAAGATTTTCAGGGGGATATTACCCTTTCTGGTGGCCTTGATTGTCATGACGATCTTGCTGGTGGTTTTTCCTGAGATCGCGACATTTCTACCCGGTCTGATCACCTACTAGCCTCGGTCCGAAAACCGAGGCCCGCCGCTGCACGGCAGCCCTGTGTCTGTCAAGCGGCTTTTACCCATCCTTTCGCCAGATTGACAGCCGCTACGGCGTCTTCACCATAAGCATCAGCGCCCGAGTATTCCCGTACCTCGTCGGTTACGGTGCCGCCGCCGATCATGATCCTGACCCGGTCGCCCAATCCTGCATCCTCGATGGCTTCAACGGTCTCTTTAAAGGAATCGAAAACCGTGGTTAACAGAGCGCTCATACCGACAACCTGCGGTTGAAATTTGTGGATCGCGGCAACAAACTCCGCAGGCGGCACATCCACACCCAGGTCGTGGACCTCAAAGCCGTTGACGTCCAGCAGAAATGCGACCATGTCCTTGCCGATGTCGTGAATGTCGCCCTTCACCGACCCGATAACCACCGTGCCGATGCGTTGGACCGCTGCTGAAGCATCCTGCTTTATAAACGGTTCGGCCAACGTGGATATCTTTTTGAGCATTTCTCCGGCCATGATCAATTCGGGCAGAAAGTATTTGCCGAGTTCGAACTGTTTTCCAACCAATTCGACCGCCTGGCGGCACATTTCCAACACCCGGAGCGGATCCCGGCCTTCATTCAGCATTTTTTCGGCCAGGTTCAATGTATCTTGTTCCTTCATGCCGACCAAGGTTTCAATCAAATCGTTCAATCTTACTTCCTCCTGGTATGACTAGTCGCAACATGGCTGCCGGACGGGAAATCTTTAGTCCCGCGCAGCGTATTGCTTTGCGAATTCGAGCATGGCAGCTACGTTCTCGACCCTGGCGCCCTGCATGCCGGCCCCTGTCGAGAAGATGAAGCCCCCGTCTCTACCGACTGAATCCATAAGATTCTTGCAGTACCCGCGGACTTTTTCGGGGGTCGCCGTACATAGCAGGGAAAGCGGCACATTGCCGGCGATGCAGGCCACCCGGCCGACGGTTTGCTTGGCACGCTCCATATCCGTGGTATCGAACCACCACACCGTTTTGCCCTTGGGGATATCACAGATAACCTCGAGGCGTTGGTTGTATCCTCCCTCGGCAAACAATTGGGGCACACAACCCTCGTTGACCAGCCCGATGATGAGTTTTTTGAGCGTCGGCCAGTAAAAGGTCCGGAATTGCTCGTCGGACATGAAGCCGTCCGCCCCCTTGTGGAGCGGAATAAAGGGCATAATGTGGCCGGCTGCCTTGCACGAGGCTGCGCCGGATTTAACCATAAAGGGTGTTAATCTCTCGCAGGCTTCGACGAGTTCCTCCGGATGTCGGTACATGTCCAGCATGATCCCGCGGGTGCCTCTGAGGGTGTCGCCGATGACGTCAAAGGGAGCCTTGGTGAAACCGCCCGAAAAGGCCGGATATCCCGTGCCCATGATCGATCGGTTCAGGCGGCGGACAGCTTCCAGCCAGCGGATGGTCTCCTCGCCCGCTGCCATCAGGCTTTGAAAGGCCGCCTGAAGCGGTTCGGTTCCGAAGGGTATCAGGGCCGGTGGTATGCAGGGGATTTCATTGACCGGGGGGAACAGAGGTAGGTTTGCCAATGGTTCCAGGCTGCCGAAGATCCGCGGAAAATAGGTGCTCATAAAATAACCGGTGGGGTCATCTACTAGATCCTGATACTCATCAGCCTGCATGTATTCCTTTTCGACATACTGGTATTCCTGCTGTTCGGCCACTCCCCGGCCCGGCCATTTGCCGAGTCTGAAATCCAGGATATCCAGCGGTTTACCGGGAACCACCGTCGTCGGCGCATTGTAGGCATCCGGTCGGAAATCATCACAATATTTTGTCCAGGCCCGTGATAGGAGGTCATAGTCGTACATCGCGTCATACATGCTGATGCCGGCGTATTGTATTGGAAAGAAACCGGCGGAGGGACATATCGGGATGCGTGAGGGAATCCTTTTTAGTTGAATGGCATCCTTGATCAGGGCGACCCGTTGGCGATAGGCTGCCGCGGCGTTATCGTCAGAGAACGGGATGCCAGCCCCCGTTTGCCATGCTGCAAACCGTTCCTCCTGATTCCGATCCGCATCTGCCGACATTTCGAGAAAGCGTGCTTTCATCCGACCCCCTCCGGTTATATTTACCCATTTGGGCGAAATTTTTAGGATTGTAAACCATTATCATAAACAAAGTTCAAATCCAACATTGAGCATTATCGATATTTACAACCAAAAGCTTTAATGGCTTGACACCCCGACACCTTCGGTCTATTTATTATCTGCAGAACTCGTCAAAGACTGAATCATAATCAGCAACCTAAAACCTAAGAAAAAGGAGGGCCGGGATGAAAAAAAATCTATTTTTTATTTTATTTGTGGCGGTTTCGGTTGTTCTCGGGGCGACGAGCGGCTTTGGGGCCGGCAATGTGCTGGATGAAATTCTAGCAACCGGTGTAATCAAGGTATCCACGGATGCCAACTATGCACCTCAGAGCTTTTTAAACGACAAGGGCGAACTGGAGGGTTTTGACATCAGCGTGGCCAAGGAAGTTGCCAAACGGCTGGGCGTGAAGGTTAAATTCATAACGCCTGACTGGGATCTTATCACGGCCGGCAAGTGGGGTAAGCGGTGGGATCTCTCCATCGGTTCCATGACCCCCACCGTCGAGCGCATGAACGCCCTTCATTTCACCATGCCCTACTACAGCACACCGGCCCAGTTTGCAGTTCACAAGGACAACACCAGCATTAAAAGCCTCGAGGACCTGGCCGGCAAGCGCATCGGTGTTGGAACGGAAACCACCTATGACCGCTATCTTAACAAAGACCTCGAGCTTGTTGGCGTCAAGATTGAGTATCAGGATTGGAGTGCCGGCAAGGTCACGACCTATCCGACGGATGCCAACGCTATAGAAAATCTGGCCCTGGGCGATGGGGTCCGGATTGACGCCTTGCTCACCGCCAAGCCGACCATTTTTGAAGCCACCAAATCAGGCTGCGGCGGCGGCTGCCCCTTGAAGATGCTGGGCGAGCCCGTCTTTTATGAGATCCTGAGCTTTGCCCTCGACAAAAGCCGACCCAACAGCGAGTCGCTGCTGAAAAAACTGAACGAGATCATCGACTCGATGTACAAAGACGGCACCCTGGTGAAGCTGTCCATGCAGTTTTACGGCCAGGACCTCATTCCCAAGCTGTAGCCTGTCGATGCATGGGCTGTATCTCCGGTTTTCCGCTGCCGCCTTCTACGCAGCGGGAAACCGGATCCATTCAAATTCGAAAACGGGGTCTTATCCACCGGACAAGAGATTACTGGCTCTGCCATCAGTCCAGTCATCTCAAGGTTTTCCGCCGCAGACGGATCGGGTTCGGTATCAGGATACATGTATGGAGATAAAATGAACGAATCAGGCAGTGTTGCAAAGGGAGGAATTCCCTCTGAAGCGCTCGAGGTGATGGAGCAGATAGCGGCCAAACAGAGGCGCTTCAGTCGAAATTTAAAAATTTCCCTTGCCGGTATGGTGATCTTGATTTTCGCGGGCCTGGTGGTGCTGGGACTCGACTTCAAATTCATGGGCAAGTGGCTGGGATTTATCCTTACGGGACTCGGATTCACGCTGCTGGTCTCCGTTCTGGCAATCAGCCTGGCCTGCGTCTTCTCCGTCATCGGCGCCCTGGGCCGGCTTTCCCGCAACCCGGTCTTCAACGCCATGGCCACCCTTTATGTGTCGTTGATTCGGGGTACACCCCTGCTGGTGCAGGTTTACATGTGGTACCTGGCGCTGCCCCAGATCGGCGGCGCCCTCGAGAATCTTGGCCTTGTGGGGATTCAGAAATATTTGACCCTGCCCGCCATTCCGGCCGGGATCATGGCGCTGGCCGTGTGCTACGGTGCCTATATGACCGAAACCGTGCGGGCCGGGATTCAGTCCATCAAGATCGGCCAGACCGAGGCCGCCAAATCCCTGGGTATGACCGGCGCCCAGACCATGCGCCGGATCATCTTTCCCCAGGCTCTGCGGGTTATCATTCCACCGGTTTCCAACGAGTTTATCGCCATGGTCAAGGATTCGTCCCTGGTGTCTCTGATGGGGGTCTGGGAGCTCAGCTTCCGGGCCGTTAAAATCGGGAGACGCTATTTCCAGTCCCTGGAAATGTTGATCATGGTGGCGGTGATCTACTGGCTGATGTGCATCATCCTGCAGGCCATACAAGAGAAGATCGAAAAACATATGGCCCGGGGAGAAAGAGGGGAACACGGATGAACGACCGTAAAGTAATGGTCAAAATTCGAAATCTTCACAAGGTCTTCGGCAAGGATCTTCACGTGCTGGACGGCATCGATATGGATGTTTGCGCCGGCGAGGTTGTATCGATTTTAGGTCCTTCGGGATCGGGCAAAAGCACCCTGCTGCGGTGCATCAATTTTTTGGAAGCGCCCACCGCCGGGACCATCGAGGTGGACGGTGTGGCCATCAAAGCCGGTGAGAAATCCAGCGATCATGCAGCCAAAATCCTTGATATCCGCAAAAAGACGGGGATGTGCTTTCAGTCGTTTAACCTCTTTCCCCACATGACCGCCATCGGAAATGTCATGGAGGGACCCGTGACGGTGCTGGGACAATCCAGAAAAGAGGCGACTCCCTATGCCGAGGAACTCCTCGATTGGGTCGGTCTTTCCGACAAACGCGATGAATTCCCGTCACGACTCTCGGGCGGTCAGCAGCAGCGTGTTGCCATTGCCCGCAGCCTGGCGATGAAGCCCAAGATCATGCTTTTCGACGAACCGACCTCGGCCCTGGACCCCGAGCTGGTCGGAGAGGTTGTGGAGGTGATGGAGCGCCTGGCCAAGGAGGGTATGACCATTATTGCCGTGACCCACGAGATGCATTTTGCCCGCAATGTATCCAGCCGCGTGTTTATAATGGATGGTGGTAACTGGGTAGAAGAGGGGCCGCCGGATGAAATTTTCACCAACCCGACCGAAGAGCGCTCGCGACAATTTTTGGCCCATGTTTTGTAAGCCTCGGCGGCCCGCGCATCATTTGCCTGCAAAACTCCATAAACCTCAAGACGCCGATCGGACCGGAGAGCGATAATGAATCGTGAGGTACAACCCGCACTATCGGTGCTGAACCAGGCGCAGAAAGAGCGTATCCACAACTATTCGCTGGAGATTCTGGCCAGGGTCGGGGTTCGGGTCGAATCCACGCGCGCACGTCGGCACTTCGCCCGGGCTCTGAATGCCGGCGTTGAAGATAAATCAGTGCGAATCCCGGCCGAATGGGTCCACCGCGCTCTGGACGCAGCCCCGTCCGGCATTGACCTTTACGATCGCTTGGGAAATTTCAGGTTTCGCTTGGGTGCCGCCGACAACCTGCAAACCCGTTTCGGCATCGGTGTTACCAACCTGTATTACCAGGACCCCAAAACCAATGCGGTGACGCCCTTCAGCCGCAGGCACATGGGCCTGGCAACCCGGCTGGGCGACGCCTTGGCGAATTATGACGTTGTTTCCACCGTCGGCATCCTTCAGGATCTCCCGCCGCAGATCGCCGATTTGTACGCCACCCTGGAGATGACCGCCAACACCACCAAGCCGCTGGTGCTGTTGATTTCTGAAGCACAATGCTTTGACGCGGCCCTGGATTTGCTGGAACATCTACACGGCGACCTCTCGCCGAAACCGTTCGTGCTGCCCTACTTCAACCCGATTACGCCCCTGGTGTTGAACGCAGACACGACCGACAACATGGCCAGCGCCATCGAGCGCGGCCTGCCCATTATTTTTAACAACTACGGTATGTCCGGGGCGACCTCACCCATCACCGCCGCCGGCAATCTGGCCTTGCTCAACGCCGAACTCCTGGCGGGGCTGGTTTTCAGCCAGCTGGTTAAGCAAGGCACGCCCGTTGCTATGGGGAGCCTGCCGGCCGGCTTCAATATGCAGAACATGACCAGTACTTACACGCCCCAAACGCTGCTGCTCAACATCGCCTGTGCCGAGATGATGGCCCACTACGGGCTGCCGCACTCGGGCACATCGGGCAGTGCCCCCGGCTGGGGCGCTGATTTGACCGCCGGCGGCATCCTGTGGATGAATCACCTCACGGCCGAGCTCGGCAAAGTCGGTCTGGCGCCGTTTGTAGGCGGAAATTTCGACTCAACGGTCTTCTCGCCGGCGCTGGCCGCCTATTCCGACGATGTGATCGGTCAGGCGCGCTGCTTCTCCCGGGGCTTTGTTATCGATGATGATTCGGTGGCCCTCGATGAAATTGAATCCATCGGTCCGGGGGGCAATTTTTTAACTTCCGACCTGACCTTTGAATATTGCCGCCAAACTGATTTCAGCAGTTCGATTTGGCCCGAGATGACGTTGGAAGATTGGCAGGCCCAGGGCGATCCCGCTGCCGATGAAATCCTGCGCCGGTACACCTGCCGTCTGCTGGGTGACGCGCAGGCGCCGGTTGATCGATCTGAGTTGATTTCCAGAGGCGAAGCCTATATAGAACAGGCAACGGGCGGCCCTTGACGGGCCTGCTTATAGAAAACTGCAAATAAACAATATGTTGGCAGTCCCTGAACAAAAAGAAGGTGAATTTTACGCGTGATATGTTTAGATAATTTTGAATTGTTGGAGTGTTGGAGTAATGCAATGAGGACCGCATCGCCGGCCACCGGATTACAACACGCCAAGCTCCAAGATCTATAGACACTGATACCTTAGCTAAAGCTCGGCATACTTTTTTATGGGTTATAGTTGCATATTTTTTACAAGGAGATGACTTCCAAAATGGCCCTTACCTCCCAAAAACGACAAACGCTGGACGAAATCTTCAAAAGCAAGGGTTACTCCGATTACAAATGGATCGACCCTAAAACAATCATCGTATCCCAGTGGGTGCGGATGAAATGCAAATTCGGCTGTGGTGAATACGGCAGGGCTGCCGCCTGCCCGCCCAATACCCCGTCGGTGGCCGAATGCGCCCGGTTTTTCAGTGAATACAGCGATGCCGTAATTCTGCATTTTGAAGGTGTCATGGACAAGCCCGGAGACCGCCATGCCTGGTCCCGCAAAATCAACGCCGCCCTGGTCAAACTGGAGCGGGAAATTTTTTTGGCAGGTTATGAAAGGGCGTTTTTGCTGTTCATGGATTCGTGCTGCTTTTGCAAGGATTGCACCGGCGAGCGGGAGGCCTGCAACGAGCCGCGGATGGCCCGGCCGGCCCCGGAGGCCATGGCCGTGGATGTGTATTCGACCGTGCGCCAATATGATTTTCCCATCAACGTGCGCACCGAGTACGATCAGAAGATGGATCGCTACGCGTTTTTGATGGTGCACTAAGCGCCCAATTCGCAGGGCAGCCTTATATAAGACTTCAATATTATTTATCTCACGCCAAGGCGCAAAGACGCAAAGGAAATACTTAATATTATAAATTATCTTGGCGCCTTGGAGTCTTTGCGTGAGAATAAACAGTTTCTTTTTCGATCAGACTGGATGCTCGGGCCAGCGGCCGCCGCTGGAATCAAAAAACAAAGGGTCACATTCTTAAACCGCAACCATCTGCTATCAGCATTGGTTTTTCTGGATGTGACCCTTCTGAGTCGGATTTAGGGCTGGCTTTAATGACCAGCAGCCGTCGGCTGTCAACTGCTAACCTTCGGCCTTTTTTTCAAGCTCGTCCAATTTGTCGGGCTCAGTGACGGCGATGTCCACCAAGGCCTTGGGGATGGCGCTCTGATCGCACATAATCCGGATCTCTTTTTCCTCTTCGCTGAATTCCATGATTTCCCGGATGGCCTCGATGTGATCGAGCAGTTCGTCCGGCGGGATGTCATCCAGTGCCGGCCCTTCGGCCTCTGCCTTTTTGCGGGCGGCCTCCTCTTCTGCCAGTCTTTGTTTTTCCTTGAGCTCCTCTTCCATGGCCTGCTTGACGCCATCGATGGCCGCCTGATCGACTGCGGCCATCTCGATGATCAACTCTTCGGAGACGTCGTTGTCGAACAGGTGCCTGATCTTCTCTTCGCTGGATTTGTCGCCTACCGCCTCGAGCAGCGCTTCCACCCGCGCCCTCTCGGCGCGCTCCTTCTCGATTTCGGCGTTGACCGCTTCCACTTTCTCCGCGCCGACATCCATTCCCTCGGTGATCACTTCGAAATCCACCTGCTCTTCAATGAGCAGGCGGATACCTTCGTCCTCCGACAGGCCCTTGGCCTTGGCGATCAGCAGATCGAGTTTGGTTTTTTCGACAATCCCGATTACATCCGCCCTGCGATCTGATTCCTTGAGTTTCGGCCAGGTTTTGCCGATGTCGGCAATGAGCTTATCTGTTGCGCTGTAAGGGTCGGCCACGTCCTCCAGGTTGAATGCGGCGACCGCAGCGTTGAAATCTTTGAGTAAGGGCCTGCCGACTTCGCGCCTTGCATCCATCGCCCATCTCACTTGCAGCATATTGCCCCCGTGGCGCGATACATTGTATCCGGCACTGTCGAGTTCGCCCGCAATTTGCTGAATCGCGGCTTCCAGGCTTTCACCCGCTAGGTCCTGGGAAGCGTGTTCGAGGATATTCTCCTCGATTAACAACCAGAGAGGCTTTTTTTCCGTTGCGTCGCTTGTCGTCATTTTCAAATCTCCTTTTTGATATTTTTACCGATTATGGAGGCCCCGTCCAAATTTTTCCGCAGACAGCGCCGTTGATTACCGTTGACCCAAAAAATTCAGATCTAACCTTTTTATTTCGGCAAGGAATATAGAAAAGCGCCCCATCCGAGTCAAGCAAAAAGAGGTTTTCTCCCGTGAAACCTTAATGACGATCCAGAAAAAGGTGATTTCTCAAAGGTGAATGGGGGCGTCGATTCGTGGTTGGTGATCTGCTTGGTGCGGTAGGGTTCGTGCCGGAAGGATGAATGGTGAACGGCCCCTGATCAGGGGCCTTTCGGTATGCTGCTCTGGATATAGCGCGAGCTTAGTTCAACTCGGCATACTCCCGGAAATAGGTGCCCGCTACTGTGGCTTGAAGCGCAATGCCCGCCTCTGTCAGTTGATATATTTCAATATCCTGTTCGACGTACATCTCGCCGCCGGCGGCAGCGCCTTTTTCATTGGATTTGGCAGCAGCATCGGCATGCCCGCCAAACTCCCAGTCACCATCCAAAAAATCATTAAAGGTATGATTGGTTTTGAATATCAGGACCGCCTTGAAGTCCTTGACGCCGATTCCCGGACCCAGGCCGGCGAAATTCATTTTCATGTAAGTGCGCTTGCCGTTTCTGTTGCTGACCGCCACCCCGTATCCGTTCCCGCTGCTGAAAAGAAAAAGATTGGTGTTTATGCTGGAGAAGACGGCATATCCGACAGCGTTTTTTATCTTGGACCTGGCCTCGGGTCTTTTGCTGTACAGTTCAGCCAGGGTATCGTTTTTCATTTTCAGAACATAGGCCCTTTTATCCCGGACGGTATTTCCTTTTGGGGCCACACAACCCAGCAAAAGGGTTGATGCCAGCGCCAAGCTCCCGATAAAAACAAGAAGTCTCATTTTAGCCTCCCGATAAATTTTGATGAGATCCAAAGAAAAAGCAGGGCCGCGGGCGGACCCTGCTTCCGATCATTTAAAATCGCCTAACTCCATTTGTATTTCTTAATCCCTTGTGAATTTCCCCATGAATGGTTAATCGGCAGAATTGACGGGATCTTTAGTGGTTCCGACACATCGCAGGGGGAAACTTGGGGGCTGTCTATAAAAGCTTGCCGTCCCTTTTCCCCAGACAAGATAGAGGGAGGAGACGATGTTGCTGACCATCGATTTCCATTATCCTTGCGATTTTGGCCACCTGCCTGTAATATGGGCGTATATTGAAAAGGTGAGATTTCGAGTATGATAGCTATTTCGATAAGACAATTTCTTGGGATGTCCGCCTCCTTGTCGATGACCTCTGCTTTTATTTATGCGATCGTTGCCCCGGGTGCAGCAAAAAGTCGGTCCGGATGACCGATTTCCACTGACCATTTCCGTGCTTAAGACCGCTTTTTCAGTCGAAAGGAAGGCCGCCGAGATTTATGATGGTTATTGCCGCAGGGCTGTCGAGGAAAGTTTTCCCAACATCGCCGCGTCCTTAGAACACTTGGATAATAAACAGTAAACAATCACACACCGTCATTGCCCGGGATTGCGATGCCGGTCAGAGGAGACGAATATGGGGAAAATAGCGCCACTCAGCCACCAGAGCCCGGAGCAGTGGAGACGGCGAAACGGGGAAGTCCTTCAAAAAATTCATGATGAGGCCTTGAAGGGAATTATCAACGGTGTCTTGAATCTGCACGAACTCGAGCAAACCGGTGCGTGGAAACAATCAGGCCGCCGGATGGACTACTCGAATTCAACCTTCGAGGTCTATCTGCATCATCACACGACCTGGTCTCTTAAAGATTTCAGGTTGCTCGAAGAAGTCGTGTTCGAACACTTTGACGAGTTGAAAAGGGCCGGGCTGGAGAGTGTGCTCAAGCGGCTCAAAAGGCTAAAAAAGGAGGCTAATCCTCTGCTGGAACGCAGGCTGAAACGCCGAAAATAGTGGTATAGGTCAAAACTTCGCGGCAAAGATGCTCTATATATCCTGCCTTAGTCGGCATTCCCATGCTATCTCCTCAGGTGTCGTTCGAATCCCAGCCGCCTTATTTGAAACTACATCAAAAGCGAACCGCAGAACCGCAGAATAACGAACCGCAGAATGTCGAAGGAATGTATTCTATCGATTTTATAGGAAGGATTCAACGAATGACTGAAGCGAAAGAGGACACGACCTACGATCTTGAAGACCGTTTAATCGATTATTGAGGGTCAAATTTGATTGGGCGGCCCTTTGTCTTTTTTTAAGAGGCAGAGCGAAGCGATACCACCCTTCGAAATTCGACATTCGATATTCTGCGGTTCTGCGGTTCGCTGTTTATTTTCCTTACTTCGACATTCGACATTCGCTTTTTCAACGTTTCTTTTCCGATCAGACGGGACGATTTCGGACAGCGGCGACCCTCGGGGTAGCTTGTCAGGGATTCATTTCGTAGGCCCCGTCCAGTACGGCAACGCGGTTTTCCCAGACCCGTTCAAAGCGGTCAGGGTCTTTGACCGGCTTTTTAATCATTTTCAGGCACAGTTCCATCTGCTGTGCGGTGGAGCCGCTTTTCGAGTAGAGCTGCAGGGCGAACTTGGAAAAGTCCCTGATCATGAAGTCAAAGATCTGATCCATGATATCGTCTGCGACGGCCTCGATTTTGGCCTTTTCTATCAGCAGCTGACCGTAGGCCACCAGGGTAAACAGCTCACCCAGGTTGAGCAGAAAATCAATGTCCTCGGCCTGCTCCTTGCTCGGAGTGGCGCTGAGCAGAAATTCCTTGAGCACCGCTATCTGCTCCTTGAAGATGTTCAAATTGGGCAGATCCAGACTTTCGTAGGCCAGGGCGCTGTCGTGAAACTGGATTTTTCCCAGCCCCCGGGTCGTGCCCTGGCTGAAAAGGAAATCATCGTTGATCGGCTCATTTCGTTTGGGAACTTCCGGGAATTGGGCGGGGTTGAAAAAATAGTTGGCCATGAACTTGATGATCAGGGCCATGTTGACGTGCACGGTGCCCTCGAGTTTCGGCAGCGCCCGGATATCGCGGGCCGCCATTTCAAAATAGGTATCCTTTTCAAAGCCCTTGGCGGCGATGACATCCCACAGCAGATTGATGACCTCCTCTCCCTGGGTGGTGACCTTCATTTTCACCATGGGATTGTAGAGCAGATAGCGCCGGTCTTGCGGGGAGGCCGCCCGCATGTAATCGGCAGCCCGTTGGGCAAACATCTTCATGGCCACCAGCCGGGCCCAGGCGTCCACCATAAACTGCCGGATATGGGCAAAATCGGTGACCCTGTGGTTGAACAGGTTGCGGTTGGCGGCATGGGTGATGGCTTCGTAGAAGGCGTGGGTGCAGATTCCGATGGAAGCCCAGCCGAGATTGAATTTGCCGACATTGATGGTGTTCAGGGAACTGTCCCAGGCCTCCTGACCGGTACTTAGAATCTCATCGTCGGTGACCGGGTAGCCCTGCAGAGCATACTCGGCCACGTAATTCTGGGAATTAACCACATTTTTGACGCATTCGTAGTTTTCGTGGTCGCTTTCGACCACGAAAAAGACAAACTCGCCGGTTTCAGAATTCTTGGCAAAGGTCGAGACCAGCGCGGCCCGGTTGGCGTTGCCGATATAGTATTTGCCGCCGTCGGCCACGTACCGGCCTTCGGCAAGCGGCGTCAAGGCCATTTCGGACGAATATAGATCAGCTCCGTGGGCTTTCTCACTGAGACCGAATGCGAAGATGGCGCCTTCATCCAGGAGTCTGGCGGTTTTCGCCTTCACGTTTTCGTTGGCGCCCATCCAGATCGGTCCCAGGCCGAGGATGGTGACCTGCCAGGTATACCAGTAGGCCAGACCGTAAAAACTCAGGATTTCGTTAAAGACGCAATTACGGTAAGTGTCCCAGCGATGGTCGCCGTCGCCGCACGGCGCGGGGGTCAGCAGGGTGGCGAATACTTTTTCCTGCTTAACGAATTCCAGAAAATCGGCGTACCAGACACGCTCGTGGTCGTCGTGCTTGAGCTTGTTTTTGCCCTTGTTTTCGAAAAAGGCGACGGTTTTCAGCATGATTTCCCGTGAGCGGGGATCTAGATGCTCAAAGGTCTCATTTTTTGGGTGCAGCAGCATGGCGGAGCTCCTCGTTTTTAGGTTTGCCTGCGTGGCGATGGCCTCGAAGCCGAAGACAAAATTACAGTGACACAAAGGCCGCGCGATTCGGGCCCAAGCTTGCTCGATAAAAGAGGCCTTCGGCGCGCTGCATTCGGTGTTAGGCGAAGGTTGATTTTTATAATAATTGCGGCAAATGTCAAACACATTGATGGGGCAGGCCTCGCTTAAGAAAGCCTGTTGGAGTGCTGAAATGGTTGCGCCGGGCAGCCAGGTCGAGGGGCAGAACGTTTGCCGGCCCGGGAAAACCGGCAAACCCGAAGAAAATAAAAATTACCGGACAGGGTCGTGTCTTAAATGCCGGCTACAAAGCGCGAATTGATCTCAAAGCTGTTCCAACTGCAGAATTCAGCCTTTTATAATTTTTTGGGGGGAACAAAGCACCAGCAGGACGGTAGTCCGAAAATTGAGACCACTTTTCAGACATCCCGTGGATCGACAGCGCCGTAGCCTTTGTACAGCAGCAGCGCTATGATGGCGAACAGGATAGTCGACAGCAGCTTAAGTGTGACCCTGAGCGGTTGCCGGGATTTTTTGGCGCTTGAATAGCCTTCGACCCCGTGGGAAACAGCCAGTTTCACCACAGTGGATGCCGGGGCGCGTTTAGCGGACATGGATCGATCGCCGGCCTCCGGCAGAACTTCCCGGGCTATCGAGGTCCGTGTCTTTCTTTTCTCCTCGCGTAGGCCCTTCAGATTAGGGTTTGAATCGGTCCGCCCGGTGGGCTCGGTTAGATTTTGTCCGTCGATTTCAGGCGCATCCGGCTTAAAAGCAGCGATTGAAGGTCGACTGGGTCCTGCAAGGGGTTGTTGGGACGGATCTGGCTCCTGTCCCTGTGCCGGCGGCTCGATCTCCTTTTCCGCCGCTCCTGTCGGCATATCCGATTGGGAAGCATTTAGCACAGGTACTCGGACTGATTCGATCGGATGGATTCGCTGCAATTGTTGCCGCGGGCCCATTTCTATCCGCACTGATGTTTTCAGCGGTTCCGCTTGCGGCGTTTTTGGCGCTATTTTCTTCAGATAGCGCGCATACACCCATCCAGTGTCGGAAGGTCGCCCGTCGACTTCCACCTTCCACCAAAGCCCGTTTTCCTGCAAAATAACGACCTGGTGGCCGTTGGGTATGGTATCCAGGATTTGCCCGCTCAAATCCGGGGTCTGTCTGAGGTTGACCCTCGCAGATGTCCTTGCGTGCTGCGAATCGAGAGCAAAGCCGGCTGTTGAAGCGCCTGTTACTGTGCACACGACGATAAAAAGCAGGAATTTGCACACCAAAAGATAACCGGTTTTCATTGAGTTCCTTCGGCCGCGCTCATGTTTTATAAAGTCGGTCGGTGAAATTGAAAGTCAATATATTGACATTGGCAGCCGGTAACACTGCAGCTGCGGTGCCGATCTCGGCGTGCAAAGAATCCGGTGTCGACCGCCCCGTGCCCACTGCCCGGACAGCTTGCCTTGGGAGGTTCCGAAAAAATCGCAACGGATAATGGCGGGCATCGAACTTCAACCAAACCGATCGGAGCCAATGGGCATTACTATTGCTTCAGTCACGGATACATGTTCGTCAGATTGGAAATGCATGTTTTATGCCACCAGCCTATTGTTTGTCGCGCTCCGGGCTCCGAAAACCGGGCATCTGGCGACAGGATACAGGCGACCCTAAACCGGTGCCGGCCGTCTTGCGCACCCGTATTCTCGTTTTCATATTCTGTTTGGTTTTTTTGATGGAATCCTGTAAAAATCAATATGTCGGGACATTTTTGTTAAAGGCAGTATAACTGAAAGAATGGGGACGAAAGATGCCTGAGAATAGAAGCACGCCGGTTGAAGGGCCCAGCCGTTACCTGCTCGGCGACGGCACCTTCCAATTCGCCTGCCACAGCGGGGTGGCTTGCTACACCCGCTGCTGCCGCAATGCCGACATGTACCTGTACCCCTATGATATTATCCGGCTGAAAAAGCGGCTCGGCCTGACGTCGGAGGAATTTTTGATTCAGCACACCGTTACGGCCTTTCGTGAAAATTCTTCTTTCCCCAATGTCATGCTGAAGATGAGCGACCGCCCTGACCGAGCCTGCTCATTTTTGTGCGAACACGGGTGCACGGTCTACGACGCGCGCCCCTATTCATGCCGGGCTTATCCGCTGGAGCCGGCCTTTTACGGAGACGGGGAAAATCTGTTGGATATACGCTGTTACGTCGCCTGCCACGGCCACTGTCTCGGGCACCGCGAAGGCCGGCGGTGGACCACCGGGCAGTGGATGGAAGACCAGCAGATGGAATTGCACAATGAAATCAATGCCCCCTGGGCCCGCATCGACGCGATGTTGCGCCGCAATCCGTTCGGGGAAAATGCTCAGGACAGCCCGGCGTTGAAAATGGCCTTCATGGCCGGCTACAACCTGGACACCTTCCGACGGTTCGTCTTTGACAGCAGTTTTTTAGGGCGGTTCCACATTCCGCGGCAGCGGCTGGAAGCCGTCCGCGAAAGCGATACCGCTCTATTGCTGCTGGGCTTCGATTGGATTCTGTGGTTTCTTTTTCGTCAAGGACCGTTAGGCGATGCAATGAAATGACCTATCAAAATCAGGCTGTCCGCCCCGTGGCGATTGCCTTGCCCCGGATTTTATCGTTGCCTCTAGCGGTGGTTCGCTTCAATCTATTCTTCCAGCCGGCTGATAAATTCATCTACGGACAGCGTCTGACCCAACAACGGGAATATTTTTTGTTCGGAGTGGTTTTGCTCTTCCTCTGCCACAGCCATTGAGGCGGTTGCTGACCACCTCTGGCGAAGATGCACATGTTTGCGACAGAGCAGATTGTCAAAGCGGCCATATCACCGGGATGAAAAGCGAGCCGGCCGTCAACACCAGCACGTTCAGCGGTATTCCCAGCTTTAAATAATCACTGAAACGGTACGCGCCGGGCCCGTACACCAGCAGGTTGGTCTGATAGCCGATGGGTGTGGCGAAACAGGCGCTGGCTCCGAAGCAGACCGCAATTACAAAGGGTTTGGGATCGATCCCCAGGTTCTGGGCGGCCGAAATCGCAATGGGCAGCAGCAGGATCGCCGTGGCGTTGTTGCTCAAAACATGGGTGCTGACGCTGGTCAGCAAAATCACGCCGGCCAAGACGAATACCGGGTCCAGTCCGCTGAACAGGCTCAGAAACGCCCGGGCGTATAATTGGGAAGCCCCGGTTTTTTCCAGGGCGGTGCTCAGGGCGATGGTGGCGATAATGACCAGCAGAACCCGGCTCTCGATGGATCGATAGGCGTCGCGCAGCGGCAGACATCCGGACAAAATCATAAGAAAGGCCGCTGCCAGGGCACAGGTTAAGATATCCGCCAGTCCCGAGCTGGCGGCCGCCACCATGGCCCCGAATATTACAAAGGCGCGGCGCGCCAGGCGCTTGTGCACGAGCTCATGATGGACGTCCTCGACGATGATGAAATCCGCTCGTCCGCGCAGTCTGACCAACGATGATTCCGGCAGACGCACCAGCAGGATGTCGCCGATCTGCAATCTGATATCTTTGACCTGCGGTTCGGCGTAATGAAGCTCGCGGCGCTGGATGGCGATGATGTGGATATCCGGATCCCGTCGCAGGCGGCTGGCCACCAGCCGCTCACCCAAAAGCGACGATTGCGGGGGTATGATCAGCTCAACGATCAGGGAGGGATTGCTTTTTCTCGGTTTCGAAATTAAGGCCCTGTTCTGCCATGGGCAATTCGACAAGATCGGAGTGAAGGATTTCAACCAGGTCATTGGCCGATCCTTTGACCAGCAATAGATCGTCGGATGCGATCTTGACCGCATCGCGGTCCGGGTAGTAGACGTGGGAGTAGCGGATCAGCTCGAGCACTTCCAGCTCCGGGTATTGTTGTCGGAAATACACTACCGGGTTTTCGCCGATGATCCGGCTGCCGCGCGGGATCTGCAATTCCGCCAGGTAGCGGCGGTGTTCGGGATCCTTCAGCTCACATACCGGGCTGTGGATGCTGGGCATCAGCCGGGGGGCGGCAAAAATCAGAAAGACAATACCGAGCAGGGCAATGGGCACCCCCAACGGCGAGAGCTCGAACATGTCTATGGCTCCCAGACCGTGGGCGGCGCTCAAGTCACTGATGATGATGTTGGTGGAAGTCCCGATCAGGGTGCAGGTGCCGGCTAGAATGGAAGCGTAGGAAATAGGGATAAAAAACTTGGACGGGCTGGCGTCCAGCTCGCAGCTCAGGCTCAAAATGATGGGGATAAAAAGAACCACAACGGCGGTGTTGTTGATAAAGGCCGAGGCCGTGCCAACGATCGCTAGGATCAAAAATAGGGCTAGGGTCGGCTTCCCGCGGGAATAGCCACTTACCTTTTGACTGATGAATTCAACGGCACCGGTGCGGATCATGCCCTTGCTGATCAGGAACATGGCCCCGACCGTGATTACCGCCGGGCTCGCAAAGCCGGCGACAGCCTCCGCCGGCGTCAGAATCCCGCTGATCGTCAACACCACGACGATACCGATTGCAGTCAGGTCCACCTGCAGCTTCTCGGTGACCAGCAATATCATCGCCGCTGCCAAGATAAGGGTTACCAGCCAAATGGTCATTTTTCACCGTAGCTTTTTGGGGATGGCTTCCATTCACCGCCGTCAGCGCTCAAACCTAATACTTGAATCGAAAACGGGATTGTCAAGGTCAGAGCGTTTGGCAGAACAACGTCCCGGTAGCCCTATTTTGCAGGGTTCGTCGCTAATCGTCAAGATGGCCTTGCCCAAACGCTCTAAGTATGACAACCGGAATAAGTCCTTTCGCTGCCGTGGTCAACTCTGCTCCTTTTCGGCGGGGTATATCACGAGGGAGCGGTTGCCAAATGGTGGGCGGCAACGGCCCAGAGATGAAGGCCCAGCGAGAACGTCGCTGTGCGTTCGACCCATCTGAACCGTCGCGGTTTTGTTATGATGATGATCGCTGAAATGATGAGAAGGCCTTCGGCGGGCCAGAGCAGTAGGTGGAGATTTAATCCGGCCGCAGCGGCTGCAGCCAATCCCGTCGCGGCGATGACCAGCGCGGCGGTCTTCACCGGCCCATAAACGTGCAGATAGGTTTTCAGAATCCCGCCTGCTGCGGGGTCGAGCTTGCGGCAGATTTCATAACAAAAAAAAGCGGCTGTTGTCATCAGGCCCAGATACCAGGTCTGAGGAGCGAGGTAATTTCCCGGCCCGCTGACTGTCACCGTGAATATGCACACGGCAAAGATGACGATCTGATGCGATAGCGCGTATAAAACCGGTTTTTCCGCCAACCATTTTGCGGCGAAGAATTCTTTGTACATCAGCCCCGAATAGAGGGTAATGATCAGGTAGCTGACGGCGGCTGTTGTATTCAGAAGCAAACCCGCCAGCAGGGCAAAGACAAGCTTAGCCAGGAAAATGTACCTGACCAATCTGCGCGCCTGATTCAAACCGATGAGTCCCCTCGGCAGCGGTCTGCGGGGATGGGCGACGGCGTCTTTGTCATAATCTTTGATTTCATCCATCAGCCTCAGTTGGAAGAAGAACAATCCCAAGCCGCAGCAGGAGATCGCCAAACACAGCCGGCTGAACGCGCTGTCAAAAAGAAAAAGTCCCGAAAATGCAAAGCCGCCGCATACCGTTAAATAAACCGGCAGGGGAAATCGTTCCTTGACAAAAGTTAACCAGTTTCGCATGGCTGCCCTTTCAAAATATGGATAATTCCCCGGGTTGCGTCCATGGCAAGTCTATCACCCGAGCGGATGTGGTCCAACAGATTGTTCACCTTTATGATGGTCGGCACCCCCAACTCCCGGGCCACGATGGCCGAGTGAGACAAAAGCGAGCCTCTTTCAACAAGCAGACCGGAGATCGAAGGAAATAGGGGCACCCAACCCGGGTCTGTGCGCGGGGCTGCCAGGATTTCTCCACTGAGGGCAAGATCATCCGCGTGGGACAAGATGACCTTGGCAGTGCCGGTCACAGCACCGGGACAGCACGGTATGCCTGCCAGGGTGCTCTGGGGCGGCTTCAGGTCGGGGACGACGGCCTGGCTGTTCCAGGTATTGCCTGTATAAACGACGCCGCGGGTGTGAAAACGCTCATCCGGATCACCTTTATCCCGGTAGGCCTGATACTCCTTCTTTCTGAGCTGGCTCAACCCCCTTAAATCAGTGAGAGTGGATCGACCTTCTGAAAACGCGATCAACTCATCGACCGTTAAATAGAAGACGTCAGAGGGGTGCGCCAACAGACCCTTGCGGGTAAGATCTTCACCGACGGCCTGGAACATCCGGCGGCATAAACCAAACACGCGGGTCCGGGCAAAGCGCAGATTTTCACGGTGTCGTACGGTGTTGCGGGCGTGCTTCAACGCCCATCTCAAAAACAGCTTTTTGCCCCCGGTCAAATGCCGGGCAATTTTGGCTTCAGCCTTATGGCGCAGCTTTTTTTCATTTTTCAGATAGGCGCTGACATCGGTCCGGCCCGCCCGGACATAATTTCTAATCATTGTAAACAACTGGCACGGATCCGTATTGAGATCGGTTTCTTCGAGTTTTAGCTCACCCATGCATCGAAAACCGTATTTTTTGAGGTAACGCTCGATTTGGCGATTGAACTTCTCAAATTCAGGTTTGCGCTGCAGCTGTTCATATATAGTTTCCTCGTCACAGGTTTCGAATAAAGCCAGCAGTCCCTGGTCCTTGACGACCGATGCGCTGAGTTCGACGATTGACGGGCGAGCTCGGCACTTTCGATCCCTCCTTGACCGGACAGCAGATCGTTATGAAGGCCGTTGCCCAGATCTTGACACCAGACATCGGACAGCCTTTTGAGAAGATTGAAATGGATCATGGTCAAGAAATCGCTGATCAAGGGTACTTTCCAGTGGTGCAGCATTTTGCGGCGGAACTCCTTGTAGCTGGCAACGATTTGATCCATGCTCATGCGCCGATAGCAAATCGAGTCGTAGTGACGGTAGAGAGCGCGGAAGCGGTCAAAGAAGCGCTCTACCGATCTATTGAGGCTTAAATGGTATTTAACGAGATGCACACCGACCTTTAAGCGTTCAATCACATCCCCAAAGGATTTTTTCGAGGGTCCCGCCACCAGTTCCCCGGCAACCTCGGCAGGAAGACTTTCCCGAACGCCCATCATGGTCTCCATGGCGGACCGGTTGTGCTTGAAGGCCGGAAACAACGACAGCAGGCGATACCAATTGCCGAGATTGTAGTAGATGCGTCCGTCAATCAGACCGATCATATTTTTATAGATATCCGCATTGGCTTCGATGCGGTGCCGGGAAACGCCCATGACTTCGCAAAGCTGGACATAGACCTGCTCATAGGCATAGGCGGCGAAACTGAAGGTCAGCGGAGTCGTGACACCGGCGTAGCTTTCCACGATGTTCGAGTTGTCCCAGATGCGGATGCGGCCCTTTTTGCGATAAATGGCCTGATCGGCAATCGCCGTGATGGGACGCGACTGCAGGATGAACGCAGTGCCGTTCTTGAAAGCAAATTCGACATCCTGGGGGAATTGAAACAGGTTTTCGGCAATCAGACCCAAGTCCGCCAGTGCCCCGATTTGGGCCTCGGTCAGGGCCGGCTGTTCGGCCCGGTCGCTGGCTACCGGCACACTCCGGCAGCCGCCCGGGCGGTCCGGGTCAGCGGCAAACCGCTGCCTTTTGGCGGTGATTTCTGCGCTGATGGCGCCCGAGGTTCGTTCGACCGAAAATGTGTCGGCATCCAGCGCTCCGGATACCAGGCCTTCCCCGGCGCCGAACACGGCGTTGATCAGGATCTCCTGGGGCCTGGAATTGACGGCATTTTGGGTGAACATGACACCGGAAACATCCGGATCGATCATTTCCTGAAAAATGACAGCCATTTGAATGTCGCCGTCGGACAGATTCAGGCTGCGACGATAAGCGAGGCTTCTGGCGGTATAAACCGAGGCCCAGCATTTTTTCACGGCGTCCTTGATCTCGATTTTGTCCTGCAGGTACAGGTAGCTCGATAGTTGGCCGGCAAAGGAATGGGCGGCGGCATCCTCTCCCGCGGCTGAAGATCGCACCGCGATCGGCTGCTGATCGAACTCATCGAGGATTCGATCTATAGCGGTTTCGACCTCGCCGGGAAACGGGGCCTCCTGAAACAGCCTTTCAATTTTTCGGTGGATGGTATTTCCGTGTTCGATGGTCATGGCTTCATCGGGCTGTTCGACGAGCCGGTCGATCTGCGGCTTTAATCGGTTAACTCCAATGAACCCGGCAAAGGCATTGCGGCCCAATATGCGGAAGTCGGGGACCGGTAGATCGTTGTTGGCCAACAGGAAGAGACTGTATCCTTTGCCGCCGGCATATTTTTTTACGAGGCTTTCGCGCGAGTTTTTATTGAAGTCATATAGCATGTTGTCCTCCTTGCCTAAATGCTTCAAGTTCTGCAACGTGTGCGGTAAAACATTGCTAGACAAAGGCACAGTTGCTTAAAAAACGATGAAATCCTACCGGCTTTCCTGATCTGAACGAAGGGGGCCGCTGCCTTCTTGGCCAGATGCTTTCGCACGGCCCTGCTCAGAACCGGGTAGTCGATTTTGGTGTTGTGCCTGGGGTCAAGGGGCAGATTGCGGCAAAGTAGGATCCGGTCGACAAAAATGCCGCTGTCCCTGTTGAGTTTTTCAGCCCGGCTGATAATCTTCCAACCATCCCTGGCCCCGGAGACGTCCAGAACCACGACCGCCAGCGGTCTTCCGGACCCGGGATCCGCCCCGCCGGCAAGTCCGGCTGACGCGACGCCGGGTATGCGTTTAAATGTGGATTCGACCGGGTGAGGATAGAAAGTGCCGGACGCCGTCCTGACAACCGAATGCCTTCTGCCGGTGATCCACAGGGTGTTATGTTCGTCGAAATAGCCAAAATCACCGGTGCGGTGCCAGTTCTCCCCGCTGCTTGCGATTATCTTGTTTCTGGAGTCAGCGTGGTGGTCATTGAAGTATCCCCTTGACACCTGAGGCCCTCTGACGACGATTTCTCCGACTTCGTGCTGCGGGCACTGGTTGTCGATCAGGTCTTTTTCCGCCAGCTGCGCAGCCGTGTCCTTTACGATTCTGCATTCCAGACTGTGGTGCACGCTGCCCGCACATAGGCCGGTATTTGACGCACCGCGAACATTTAGTCTTCGATACCCGTCGGCCGAGATTGTTGCGATCGGTTCGGCTTCGGTACAGCCGTAAACAGCCGCCGCCGTTGCGCAGGGAAAGTGCGTCTGCATTTGCCCTAGCATCGATTCTGTGACAGCCGCCCCGCCGGTCAGCGCCAGCTTGATACGATTCAGCGCCGGCCTGTGTTCGTCGCCGGCTGCATGGATCAGGTTTTGGAAGAATACCGGAGGGGCAATAATCGCCGAGACGCCGTGTTTATCAAGGAGGTTTAAGCTGTGCCGGTAGTCGCATCGACGGATATTGCCCTGTTCGAAGGCCGGCACAACCACTGTTCTCAAATGATAAAACGAGGCCAGTATCATACCGGGCCAGGGGACCATCTCCACGGATCCCTCTGCCCTGAAGAGGATACCGTCGTTTAAGGCTTTAATGGAGGACAGGGCCAGACGCTGATCACGGATGCAGCCTTTGGGCCGGCCGGCACTGCCGGTGGTAAAGACAATCAGCTGGGGATCCGTGGCGTTTAAAGGGGTCATTACCTCCCCGGCCTCAGTGCTTTGAATAATTTGGTGGTAATGGTGGCCGCCGGGGCTGAACTTCGGTCCCATACCCTGGGGGGAAACGATGATTTGAAGGGCAATGGAAGCCAGGGGTTTTATGACCCATCGCAGCCTATGGGCTTTGGGGATACCAAAAAAGGCTTTGGGTTTGATCCGGCGGCAGGTCCGGGCAATACTTTCGGGTGAGGACCAGGCATCTAAAAACACGGCAACCATACCCAAACGATTCAGTGCGAACAGGATTTCGTAGAGCTCGGCGCCCAGGGGAATCCCTACAAGGGCACAATCCCCCTTTTTCAAGCCGTTGGATCCCAGAAAGGATGCCAGGCGGGCCGAATTGCCGGCCAGCGCACCGTAGGTCAGCGTGACTTCGCTGCGTTTCTTGGCATCAACGGGATTCAACTGGTAAATCAACGCCGCCCTGTCCGGGTCGAAATTAGCTTGATTAAAAACAGCGTCGGCATAACTCTGGTGGTTATTCATTTGAAGCTACCCCTTTGATTTATATTCTGCCCGGCCGCCTTGCGAGAACGGATGGCCGCTGCGGGCATCAGATCTGCTTGCCGTAAAGGGCATAGGTCCGGAAGATCTCACCCTTGTGACGGCCGGATATATTCGATGACGATCCGCCTTTGCGCATCAGGGCATAGATGATTTGGTCGCCCTCGCCGACCCTGATTTGGTTCGTCCCATAGCTCAGCAGCCTTTGACCCAGTCGGCGCCCCCTGAATTCGGGTGCCGTTCCCATGGTTTTCATCACATGGAAAACCTTGGCGCCATAACCATAGCAATAGCACCACAGGAAGGCTGCCACCTCCCGGCTTTTTTTCGGCAGGACCAGGTACAATCTCTGACGCGTTAGCGGGCCGTGCTGAAATTTCTGCAGGGCCATAAACTCATCCACGCCAATGTCGGCGAAAAGGTAACTATTTCTGAAAACCCGCCGCAGCATCGGGAACAGATGATCGCCGGCTGCTAAAATCTCCGAACCTTCAAGGCTCTTTACTTCGTAGCGACCGTTGCGGCCAAATTCATCGCCGGGATAGCCGCTGCCAGGCGGCACCACCGTGCTCATGTACAGCTGATCGAGCCGATAGCCGGCCTGCTCGTAATGTTGTCTGCAGTCCATCTTTTCGACGGCCTCGCCCGGAAATACAGGGATTGAATCCGAAAGCGGCGCTGTTTCATACAGTACGCGATATTGGTTGTGCCAGGTGCTGCACACCAGGGGACCGATCAGTGTTTGTGCGCGCCATTTTCGCGCTGTGTTTTCGGCCTCGCGCAACAATCGGTCCGAAACCAGCAGTTTCAGGTCATCGTTGAGACCGGCCTTGAACCATAACGAATAAAAGTTCGCCACGGTTCGGTCATGCTGGATGCGCGGGTTCAGGCTGACAACGATGCCGCCCAGAATTTCGAACCCGGATCGGGCCAGCAGGATGCAGGAACGGCTGTAGTGATGGTAGACACTGCCGGGGCGCAGCCAGAAGGATAAATGGATGCGATGAGAAGGTTCAAAGCCGGCCAGCGCCAGAAAATTTTTCACATTCTTTTCAGTCAGCGCAGGTTGGATAATCGTGAGCATGATTTGGGGCCCTCTCTGATCTTTTTCTTTTCAGAACGACATAGCTTCCGTAAAAAAAACTTCGATCCATGTAATGCAGCCTTTTGCCCAACGCTGTATCATTAAGAAAATTGGCTTGATGGGATCGGGGACAATTTCTGGGCACCACCAGGGAGCGGTATGCGACAATCAAATCACGGCGGCAGTATTTGACCAGCGCATCAAATACATCCGCCATGCTGTGCTCGCTCATGTATTCGAAGATATTCGAGAAATTAATTTTGGAAACCGTCTTTTCGGGTTGTAGCGCAAGCCAGCCTTCAACACTGTCGGTTGTAAAACTTAGCTTTGTCAGGTTGGCCTTGATTTTGGAATAATTCTTCTCCAGCAGATAGGGCGGCCGGCAGCCGGGGTCGGGATAATTCCCTGTCAGGCAGTAATGCAGGTAATAGTTGTCCCGGACGGGTAAATCGGTCAGGCCGTGTTCGATTCGGTTCAGGATGGCTTGCGCCACCGAATCGATTTTTGCATATTTGAAAAAGGCCGGATCCCGTCCGAAGCGACCCATGGCCGCCTTGCTCAAAAAAACTTTGGCCAGCCAGCGCCATCTGCGATTGTTCCAAAAAGTATAATAGATCTCTTTTTGTTCTTCGATCGACCGGCAGCTTAAGAGCCGCTCGATGGTCTTGCTGCTCTGGGTGAATTTAAGGATGCAGGTTCGAAACCATTTCAGATAGGTTTCGAATTTTCCGCCGTGAACAAGGCCGGTCTTGATTATTTCGGCATGATGGTCAAAGTACGCTCTGACCGAGGGACTCAGGCTTGATCGCAGCGCCCGGTAGCATTCCCAGCGCCCGGCGGAAGGGGTGATTCCCACAAACGCCGCAAAGTCAGGATATTGCATTTTTTTGATGGCGACTTTTTTAAGCTCGCACAGGGCAATTTGGACCGGACTGATGTCCAGCCCCACAACCGACTGCGGGTTGTCGAGCAGCAGGGCGAAGGTGTTGTCCCCGCCGGAGGCAATCGAGACCACATGGTCCTGGGGGATTATCGACAGGGCGATCCGGTTCACAGCGGGGTCTTCCCAGCACTGGGCATACCTGATGATGTCAAACCGGGCCCGCTGGTCTATCTCGGTATAGGCTCTTTTGGGTAACACCTGGTCAGACTCCTTGATCTATGGTTGTCTGTATAGCGGCATGGCCGCCTATATCCACTATTGCTCGCATTGAATCAGGTGATGCAGGGTTCTAAAAACCCGCTCGGTGAAACCGAAATGCCGAAACGTATGGGCCATGATATAATGGGGTATCCGGTTTACCGCGAGGTCATACAACGCGCAGCGGTATCCCCGGCGCCATTGCCGTCGGTCGATGGGGCTGCCGGCGGCATCTTGCAGAGATGCGCGATGGAATTCGATAAAATGTTCGATCTCGTCGACGCAGGCCTCGGGGGTCAGGACAAATGTCAGCAGTTCGGCCAGGTCGTGCTGCGGCAGGTGCAAGGTGGCCAGTTCCCAGTCGTAGGCGCACAACTTAAGCCGGCCGTCCGTTTCGCGAAAACATAGGTTGCGGGGGGTAAAATCGTTGTGAATCAGGGTTCTCGGTAAATTTTCGATTGTCTGCCACCAATCGGCAATGCTGTGAATCAGGCGGCGCTGGACGGCGATATCATCCGCGTGGACCCATTGCGGGAATTCCGCTGCCGCGTGAAGCGCCAGGGCTTCCCACAGCGGGGTCATTCGGATCATGTCCGCCCTGGTGGGAATCCTGCCAAGCCAGGCTTTTGTAAGCAGGCGGCTCTCGCGGCCGTACCAGGCCGAATGAAAGCGTGCGGCTCCCGCCAGCGCCGTTTCGATGTGATGGCGGCGCCAGCAACCCGGATTGTCAGCGGCATCTTTGCAAACGACGTCCTTGAGAAGTTCCATGATGATGATGTAGATTTCACGCTTTTCATCGATGATGGTATCGATGACCTCGGGCATGTGCTCGTGCAGGCGCGGTTCATTTTCGCGGCAGATCCCAATTTCCCTGACGTGGCAGTCCTCAAAGCCGGTTTGATCTTTGAAGCGGGGGTACTCAACGGCCAGGGAACCACCGCACATTGCCGCCATGCGGTTGGCCACAAAAATCACTTCCGTATCGAGAGGCTTGATTTTGACCAACACATCGCAGCTGCCGGCCAGGACACCCTTGCGGTGGTGTATCCGGCAGGGTTTCAAACCCACCAGTTTAGCGGGATTGCATGCCGTCAGCTCGGTGATTATGCTGCAGCCCAGTTCGATATCATCCAACGGTTCGATGCCCGTGATGACTGTCCCGCTGCCGTTGAGCCGCTGGAGCCCCGGAGCAAAAAGTCCGGGTTCGAAGTCGTTTTGCTTAAACCACCTGACCGGCCGGTTGCGGCCCAGACGTTCATGGGCGCTGACGAACTGACCCCCGGCGATGGCCGCCATGGTCGACAGGTCCAGGGCCAGGGCAAATCCCGCAATGATCTCGGCCAGGCGGACAACCTTGCCGGGACCCGAGCAAGCCATCATTTCCAACAAATTCTGCTGGCGCGGCAGGTGGGTGCCGCCGCCCACCGTACCCACGACGAGACCCGGCAGCAGCATGCTGGCATATATCCCCTCTTCGACCTGATTGATGTGCAGCACCCCGACGGCCGATTCGTGAACCGAGGCGATGTCCTGACCCGTAGCCGTGTAGATCGCCGCCAACGTGTTGGCGATATTGACATTGTGACCGATCACACCCGACTGCAATCCTCCGGTTAAGGCAAACAGGTGAGCGCGCTGCAGCTGTTCCGGGGTTACTTTCAAAACCTGCTCGAGGATATCGCCCGGCAAAAAGCACTCGGCGGTCACCCGGATGCCGCGCCCGGAAATCAGCGCGCGATAGTTGGCTTTTTTGTCTCCGCTCCCATTGCCCTCGATAAAAAAATCATCGATATGCACGAAGGGACATTGGCTGAGCGCTGCAATGATCCATTGGCAAGCCCGCCATGTACAGGCGGTGGTCATGTTCTGACCGGCGGCATCGCCGGTTTCGAAATTAAAATGCACGTTGACCATATTGCCTATCGGGCGGGGGTCTATGGAAACGAGGTCGGCGTGCGCCGAGACTTCCCTGACGTGCTGGCGCATAGCCTCAGCGTGATCGCGGATCCAGTCAGCCAAATACAGGGCTTCTTCCATCCGGCGCGTGACGAACAGGGGAACGCGCTGCATTTTCTGGGATAGAACCCGTGTGGTTACCCCACCGGAACAAGAGAGGGCGGCCGCACCGCGGGTGGCCGAAGCCACCAGGGCGCCTTCGGTCGTGGCGAAGGGCGCGTAGACCGGCCCGTAGACCGTCTTGCCTTTGAAAAGCAACGGTCCCGCCAGCCCCACGGGGATTTCGACCCCTCCGATCAGGGCCTCGATATTCCCGCTCAGCTTCTCGGGTATCAGGTCGGTTGCCTGCAGATGGGGAAGCTCGGCTTTGCATCTGCGGCGGATGAATTCAAGTCGTTCGATGCGGGCTTTCTCGCTATATTGGCCGCGGGCGGGAATGCGGGGTATTCTCGCCGCCGGTTTGGCCAGGATCGCCGGCGATGACGGTGCTTCAGTGGGTCTTAAGGAATAATCTGCGATGCTAAAAGCACCTTCTGCATTTTTGGTGTGTCGATTTGCTGCGATCATATGGGTCTCCTTTGGTAATTCACGCTCCTGCCACGAGCTTCAGCAAGGTCTGTGCCATGGAGTGGTTAATGGCTATATTTTCCATCAAAACGTTATCTCGGCAGGCTGGACCGGAGAATCCCTCGCCGGCAATCAGCCGATTTCATGGCAGAAATTGTTTAGACCGCCGAATATGACTGCAATCACAAGCCCCTGGTGGCATGGTGACAAAATCGATGGGTTAAATGTCTCGGTCCGATGAGAGGGGTGCAACCTAGGTTGACACGATTGGGGCACTATCGATTAAAATGATTACTATCAACTGGTTAGCCCGGATGTTGCACGAAATTGATGAGAACTACTTGTTTTTGTTTCATATCGAAAATTGTGTACAGGAAAAACCCATTGTAACGCATATTTAAAACGAAAAGCTGGCCGGTTCTTTACTTTCATAATG
>Ga0209052_1000050_pt1 | contig 66536 bp, 56 predicted proteins | sample WorMetHEROISLAND_2_FD_187409 | JGI IMG/M metagenome (GOLD analysis project Ga0209052, IMG submission 187409) | Marine gutless worms symbiont microbial communities from Max Planck institute for Marine Microbiology, Germany - Olavius sp. 4 HERON... | ecosystem: Host-associated > Annelida >...
AGGAGAAGAATTTAGCATACCATCAGGCCAAGATCACCGGCTGAGCGTGAGTAAAATTCCATTCATGAAATAAGAAGCATTCATTATCGCTGGCGCTCTAAAAATGTCGATTCCAGCAACAAACCGCTGAAACCTGACCCCGGAACACGGCTGACAGTCGGATTCCTTGATTTTGTCGGCAGCGACATCCCTGAATTTTGCAGGTTACCAGTTTTCCCCCAGCAGTTCAAAGGATCCTCGGGGTCTCACGCAGGCCGGGCACTTTTCGGGCGCCTCCCGGCCGGTGTGCAGATAGCCGCAGTTGCGGCAGCGCCATATCATATCGCGCTCACGGCGGAAAACCCGATCGGCCTCGAGATTGGCGGCCAGCTCGCGGTAACGCTTTTCATGCTGTTTTTCGGAAACGCAAATGGCCTCCCAGGTGTCGGCGGCACGGGCAAAGCCCTCATCCCGGGCCACTCCGGCGAAGCCGGGATACATGTCCGTGTGCTCGAAGCGTTCGCCGTCGGCTGCGGCCACCAGATTTTCGTAGGTGCTTTGGACTACACCTGTGGGAAAGGACCAGGTGATCTGCATTTCGCCGCCGTTGAAAAATTTGAAAAACCGCAGGGCGTGCTCGCATTCCTGGTTGGCGGTTTCTTCGAAAATAGCGGCGATCTGGTCAAAGTCCTCCTCGGCGGCGCGCCGGGCGAAATAGGTGTAGCGGTTGCGGGCCTGGGACTCACCGGCAAACGAGGTGAGCAGGTTTCTGGCCGTCTGGCTCTCTCTGAATTTTCCCATACAAAACCTCCCTGATCACTCTTCGATCTCGATGGCTACCGGCACACACTCCTCGGCGGCCTGCCGGACCAGGTCATGGTATTGTTCCGGGATTTCGTCGAACTTGACGATGGACAGCAGCTGGTCTTCATCGTATTCGAAAACCTCCGGACAGAGTTTGTTGCAGTTGCGGTCACCCATACATTGACTGTTGATGCGAACTTTCATTTTAGTCTCCTTTTGGTCTGCGCAGGCGGGTTGCTCCAAGGCTCGCCGGCATCGCCAGAGGCATTATTCAACCTGGCCCGAGAAATTATAAATGCACCTTCGGTTTTCGAGAAGGCGCCTGTGCAGCGAATCCTTCCCCGATTTCCCTCTATATTTGAGGGAGGATATGATGTCCGTCCTGCGAGATAATCCCATTTGTAGCCTCTTTTGTAAAGGGGGCGGGCGGATTTATTCTAATTCCGCGGCACTGTGATTTCTTTGATCAGTTGATCTGCCGATCATCCCCGATGGCCATGGATTGGGCAGGATTTTTACCGGTGACGCCGTCGTAGAAAGACCTGATCGTTTGCATGTCCGCGCTGATATTGCCGGTCGGATAGATCAAAGGGCCAATTCCGCCTACTTTGCGCCGATAGTCGAGAAAGCCAAGGGCAATCGGGACATCGGCGCCGCAGGCGATGTGATAAAATCCCGTTTTCCAGCGCATGACGCGCCGGCGCGTGCCGGCCGGCGCAATGGTTAAAATCAGCTTTTCGGCCCGGTTAAAATATTGAATGGACTGCTCTACCAGGTTGTGGGAGCGGGAGCGTTTGACGGGTATGCCCCCCAGCCATTTGAAAACGCCTTTAAAGGGTCTGCGAAACAAGGTCTCTTTTCCCATCCAGTGTATCCGGGCCCGCAATGCAAAAGCCGCCAACAACGTGAAGGGTAAATCCCAGTTGGATGTGTGCGGGGCGCCGACCAGAACAAATTTGGGGACCGGCGGCAGCCGGCCCTCGATGCGCCAGCCGGCCAGTCCCAGGATCAAGCGGGCGGTGCGGTGCAAAAACATCGCCACAACTGGGGTGTTGAATATGGTCAGTTCCACGATTTTCTCATTCTTCTGTTTTCGCGGCATTGGCTGAAAAACGTTCCGTTATCCAAGCGTATACAAACGATTTTGCTCCCAATTACGCATACCACCCTTTCGCCATTTGGGAGGCACGACTGCCAAAGGACGCAAACCGGTGCTGCCGTTCGAAGGGGCTTCTATTAACAATAATCATGCTTAGCCGGCAAAGCAAAGCTGCGGCGCGCAGACATGCGGTCGGGCAAAAGAACCACAGCGCCGGGAGTTCATCAACCGCGGTTTCAGGACGGTTCGAGCAGCTTTTTGATGTCGTCCATTTTTTCCATGACGCCGATGTAGCCTTCCTCGATGGTCTGCTCGACGTGATCGAAATCCATCATCTTTAGCTGCCCGAGGCGCGGCTGGATGAGGATGTCGGGTGGCTCCACCGCCAGGTTGACACGGGTGATGCGCTCCTGCATGATGTTGATGGAGGTCATGACGGTTTCGATGATATCCGGGGTTGCCGATTCCCTGTTCAGCAGTTCACTGATTTTGGCCGTAAAACTTGTTTCAGCGTGTTCGTAATATTCCACCATTTTTCGCAGCAGTTCGCTTTTGTAGCCCGGAGACTCGCCGGATTTTCCGGCAGCCCCCTTGGCAGTGCGGCTGGACATCCTGCGCGAGGCCATCCCGCTGTTAAGATCGACGGCGATGACGACATCTGCCTCCAGTGCCCGGGCAACCCCCACCGGTACCGGATCCACCAGGCCGCCGTCCACCAGCCAGCGGCCCTTGACCTTGACGGGCGCAAAGAGCCCGGGGATTGACATGGTCGCCCTGAGGGCCTCGAAGATGTTGCCGGATTTCAACACAACCTTTTTGCCGCTGGCTATATCGGTGGCCACCATCATGACGGGGATGATCAACTCGCTGAAATCATCGACGGTGGTGTGAATCGAGAATAGTTCTTTTAGCTTCCTGGTGCCGTCAAGAAGGCCCGAGCGCGGGAAAACCACGTCAAAATAAGAAAATACCTTTTTACCGTCCATGCTGAGCACGAAACGCTTGAGGCTTTTCAAACTGCCGCTGGCATACAGTGCCCCGACATAGCACCCGACACTGCTGCCGGCAACATAATCGATGGGAATGTTGGCCTCTTGCAGTGCTTCGATGGCCCCGATGTGTGCCCAGCCGCGTGATGACCCGCTGCCGAGGGCCAAAGCGACCGTTTTGCGTGTAGACATACCCTTCTCCTGCCTGGGGACTGCTTTTGCCCTAATTGAGCGAAAATGCTCAATTGGGATTGCTTATATTCGGCAGCATACAACAGGCAAGGGGGATCATCAACACCAGATTACCACGGCTCACGCGCCTCGTAGCGTCTCTGTATGTCCGCCAGGGCGGACAATTTCATAATTTCGAGCACCTTGGGGTCATATCCGGTGCGGCTGATCAGGTACAGATAGGTTTGCACAATCTTTTTTTTAACATCCGCTAGCTGATCGGCATCCATGGGCTGAGGTCGGCGATGATCACTGGTCATAATTTGGTCTCCTGTTAAGTTGTTCGGTAGGAAAAGGTCAGGCAACGCAACGTTTGGTGACAGCCGCCATATAGCAGATGCTTGTGTCAGATGCGGTCACGAAACCCACGGGTTTTTTTGTCGCCGTCACCTTTCGTGCTGGGTAACCAAACAAATTTATAGGACTGGCTGCAAGGGTGCGGGTGATTTTTCGCTTTAGCAGATCCTGCACCCGCGGGAGGTTGGCTTATCTGATGGGTTGAATAAAGCGGCTTAGATCAGTCGGGCCGCTTGGACCATATTGTCGAGTTTCGCCTTGACCTGGGGCCGACTGAGCATTCCCAGGCCGCAGTCAGGGGCGGCCATCAAGCGTGGCTTGTCGATGTGGTCCAGAGCTTTTCGCAAGCGCGCGGCGATTTCATCAACGGACTCGATGCGGGATCTTGCAATCCCGATCACCCCCAGGATGATGATTTGGTGCCTGAAAAGCTCCAGCAGGGACAGATCATTGGGCCGGTGGGCGTCTTCAATGGAAATCGCGTCCAAGGCCGCCTCGTTTAATGCCGGTGCCAGCCGAAAGTAGTTTTGTGAGGGCGCTTTCTCGTATTGACGGCTGTCGACCCGATCCGGGTAGCCGCAGCAGATGTGGATTGTTCGAATCACTTCCTGCGGCAAGCCGTGAAAGCAGCCTTCCAGGTTTTCGATCCCGAAGGCCAGGGCCTTGTCCGGTTCCCGGGCAAAAATCGGTTCATCGATCTGGATCCAGCGGCAGCCGGCCCGGGCTAGTCTGCGAACTTCAGTGTTCAAGGCAGCGGCCAGGTCGGCGGCCAGTTTGCGCTCGTCTTCGTAAAATGCATTGTAGGTTGAATCGATGATCGTCAAAGGGCCCGGCAGGGTAATTTTTACCGGCCTTTCGGTGGAAGCCTGGGCCACCCGCCAATCACGGACCAAGAAGCCGGTCCGGGATTTTATGGGGCCGGTGATGGTGGGCACGGCCGCCATCCATTGTCCATCGCGCATGGCTTTGGGGGTCAGGCGGGAAAAATTGATGCCATCCAGGTTGCGGCAGTGGTAATGGATGTAGTTCTCGCGGCGAACCTCCCCGTCGCCGGGTATGTCGATGCCGAGCTGATCCTGTTCCCGGACCACCTCGTGTGTGGCCCGGTCAAGCAGTTCTACGGCCCCGGGATCCTGACATTCGATGCAGTTGTCAAGGGCCCTGGTGGGATCTTTGGCAACAGTGCTCTCCTCCCGGAACCAGTCCGATACGGGTACATACTCCGGCTTGGGATAAGCCCCGATAGTGGTAGTTCGAATGGGCATAAAAATGGCACCTGCTAAGCAGCTGTGGGAATTCTTCGCAATTATCTTATATGAAACTACCTTAAAAAGCGAACCGCAGAATATCGAATATCGAACCGCAGAATTTCGAAGGGAGGTATCGCTTCGCTCTATCTATATTTAATTAAAATCGATAGAATTCCTTACTTCGATCCGCCTCCGGCGGAACATTCATTATTCGACATTCGATATTCGCTTCTTCAACGTTTCTTTTCCGATCAGGCTGGATGCACGGCCTATGCTTTATCACCGTAAGCAGTGATATGCTCCGGCAGGCTTTCGTCGTCGCCGTACATAAAATGCTTCTGCATGTTTTCCGAGTAGCGGCTGGCCGGAGGTTTTCTGCCCATTGCTTCGGCCACCTCGCGGATATGCATGGGGGCGGCGCCGCAGCACACACCCAGATAACGGACATCGCTGCTCCAGGCGTCTTGCGCAAATTTTTTGATTTCATAGCGGTTGCAGTACAACGGATCCAAGGCGGTCGGAAACGTTCGGCCGTGGGGTGAAGGCACACTGCAGCCACAGGTATCATCGAGGTTGAAGAAAGTCGGCTGGTCGTCGGTGGTGCGGTAGGGGACCGGCAGGGCGGCCACGTGGCACGACACGGATTGCCTTATTTTGTTAATATAGGGCATCATGGTGTTCGGGCCGCGAAAGCAGTTCATCCCGACGACATCCGCTCCGCGCTGCTCGAGTTCTTTGCAGGTGTCGACGATGTCCCACTGATCCCGGAGAATATTCTCCCCCATCGGCGCCACGGTGATGACCGCCGGTCTGTTGGACTGTCGGACTGCCTCCAGGGCGGCGAATGCTTCTTCGGCAAAATAAAAGGTTTCACCGATGAAAAAGTCCACCCCTTCATCCATTGCCCATCCGACCATCTCGTCAAACATCCTGCGGACTTCCCGCCGGCTTTTCATATCTTCGGGATTCCAGATGTTGGAGTTGGAAATGTTTCCGGCCACCAGATTCGGTTCGCTGTCTGCGGGCACATCGGCGGCGACCTCGTTGGCAAGCTGCAGGGCGGCGCGGTTCAACGGCTCCAGCAGGTCCTCTTTGCCGATGATGCGCATTTTTTCACGGTGCCCATTGTAGGTGAAGGCCACCATCACGTCCGATCCCGCGTGCTGAAAATCCTTGTGCAGCGATTTCAGGGCCTCCGGATTTTCCAGGGCCACCTCCGGTACAAATTCGCCGGAAGTCAGATAGCCCCGCCGCTCCATTTCGAAAAGATATCCTTCGGCACAGACGACGCCTGTCTGATCGAGTCTTTGCAAAAGTCCTGTTTTCATAAGACCGCCTCCTTAGGGCATATATGTAGCACCTCGGTTGAATTAAAACACCACCTGATTGTTACTCGTTATTCGTTATTATTTATACGGTTTGAAAGGAATCAGATCGGTTTTTGCAATTCCTTTATGATTGAAATATGAAACCAGGTTCACAGCCTTTTTCAAATAACGATTAACAAATAACCAATAACACCTAAATGAGCAATTTCTGCACATATAGCGTAATCGTTTGTTGATCGATATCTGAATTAAGAAAATTTAGGTACGAATCACGGGGATGTCAATTTATACCGGTTGTCATATATTTGTTCCGTTTGTCGGGTTTTCTAGCAGGAGAACTTGTAGAGTATAGCGGATAGAAGCATTTTAAAATATGACAACCGCATCCAGCCGCTAAACGGGGTTTGGAAGTCATCAAAAGTGTCGCAAACGGCGGGGCGTTTTACAAATTTCGCTCTTTTCGAACCTTTTCGTAGCTCTCCTGGATCTCACGGAAACGGCCTTCGGCAAATTCGATAAATTCTTCCGGAAGTCCTTTGGAGATAATTTTGTCGGGATGAAAATCTTTGACCAGCTTTTTGTAGTTGGATTTTATTTCCTCGTTGGAAGACTCGGGTGTGCAGTTGAGGACTTTGTAGTATTTGTCAAGTTCCTGGAAGTAGACCGCTTTGACGTCGTCATACTGCCGGTCGCTGAGTCTAAAGATGTTCTGGATGCTCTTCAACGCGGCTTCTTCATTGGGATGCAGTTTGCCGTCGGCCGCTGCGAGTTTGAACAGCAGGTCGAAAAAGGAGAGCAGCAGGGTCGGTTGATTCTGCATCGTCTGGTACAGCTGGACTGCAAAATCTTCAATGGCGTAGCGGGAGTCCTTGGCCTCGTTGAAGACCTGCTGCGCAAAGGCCTTTTCATTTGCCTCCATGGGCAGGCCGTTGATGAATTCCTGGACCACGGCGATTTCGTCCCGGGTAACGACGCCGTCGATCTTTGAGAGTTTACCCAGAATCGAAAACAGGCTGACGAAATAGGCCGCCCGGGTTTGTTCGGTTTGGTCGAATTGCGGTTGCGGAATTGCGCGGTAGGCCTGACCGGCGGCGCCGGCCGTCTTGTCCACCAGGATGTGTCCTATAGCAGCGCCGGCGATGGCGCCCAGAGGGCCGCCGAACAGCAGGCCCATCGTCCCGAAGGTGAGTTTTCCAAACCAGCCCATTGACAGTCTCCTTTTTTCCGTTTATCGCGTCCGGCAACCAAAGATGGCCGTATCCGAACGATTGTTGCTTGTATTCCCGCTGGTCATAGCCCAAACGGCGGAATTGGTCAAGGGAGACGGTCCGTCGGGAGGCTAGAAGGCTATAAGGCAGGGAGGTTAGAAGGCGGGAAGGCTCGAAAGGGTCGTCTGTTTTATATGAAACTTTATCAAAAGCGAACCGCAGAACCGCAGAATATCGAATGTTGAATGTCGAAGGTGGGTTTCGCTTCGGGCTTGGAGCTTCGCCCTTCGGGCTACGACCCAGCAAGACGACCCGACAGTCCGCTCAATCTTATTCTAAAATAGACAGAATGCATTATTCGACGTTCATTAATTTGTTCTTCGATCAGACTGGACGCTTGCGGCCAGCGCCCGCCGCTCGTATGAAACTAAATAGCGTTTATTCTCGCGCCAAGACGCAAAGCAGGGCGGGGCACTGTTTCCGCCGAAGCCGGTATCAGGTTTTCACTCGTTCGCCACAACCCGGGCGACATCGCCACCGCAGCGGGTGCACTTTCCCAAAAGGACAAGCATGCCGGAGTCGACTTTGCCGGTGACGCCGGTGATTGCCGTCATGCGGCGGCAACGGGTGCACCAAACATGGTTGAGAGTTTTACGTTGAGTCTCAGCACCCAAGGCGCGCCAGATATTTCTGGCCTTGGGCGTAAAATCATCCTCGACTTTAAGCATTTCTCCACTGATGCTGCTGTGCCTGCGAACAAAGCTTTTGCAGTGTTCACAATGAAATAGCTCGGTTCGGATGGCATACCTTATGCCCCCGGGGCCGATATGAACTTCCGAAGTGCCGGTCGACTTTACATCGGTGTAGCGGTTGCACCTGACGCAAAATTCCTGCCTGCTGGCACCCATTGATCAGGCCGTGGCGCGATCCGATTTATATACCCACTTGTCGGATTCCTTTATCATTATGAAAAGCTGGCCCAGAATCCGGTCGTAGGCTGAATCCAAATCATGGCAGATCCCGTCTTTCAGATAGCCGCAGTTGCGGGCAAATTCAATCCAGACCTGGGATTCGCAGGCAACACTTTCAGAATCCTTCAGCTTGGCGGTAAAGGCCGCCTGATCGCCCCGGTGGCGCCAGGCCTGTCCGATATGCGTGCACAACATGCGGGAGGAGCGCCGCATTTGACCGGCCAGCAGACATTTTTCCTCGGCGGGAAATCTTTTGGTCAATTCAAAAACCTTCATGGCCGCTTCCATCGCATTGTGATACACCCTCAAATCTTTATGGCTCTTTATTTTGTCGTTCATGGTTGGCCTCCAGTATTGATATTAGAAGCAATATCAAAAAAGTCTTTTGACCCAATCTCTGCGTTGGGCTCTCGGTTTAAGTCCTCGAAATACTGATGTATTCCTGTGGGTTAAACCTCGAGGCCGCCTTGATATTGATCCAAAATCCGGTTTTTGAGATAGCTTCCAGTTCCACCTGTCGACTTCAGATCGCTAGCCGCCTGCCAGGCAGGCGGCTGAACAGACTGCCGGTGAAGGTCATTTGGTTTTGGGTTCTTCCACGATGATAAGCGCCCGGTTGGCGTCGTAGGTCTTCTGGCCGATCCCTGAGACTTCCATTAAATCTTCAGGCATTTTGAAAGGGCCGTTTTTTTCGCGGTAAGCCACGATCTTGGCTGCATGGCTGGGGCCGATGCCTTTGAGCCGGGCGAGTTCCTCGGCCGTGGCCGTGTTGATGTTGATCTGGGTGGCATCCGCCGCGCTGACATTCAATGCCCCGATCAGTCCGGCCAAAAACACCACAAGCACGGCCACCGTCATTTTGCGATTCAACATTTCATCCTCCTTTCCATTCGGCTGTCCACGCCACCGGCGTGGGGTTGTTAAAAGGAGCTCCTCTGCGGTCGCAGTCCTGCAGGATCAACTGCTATGGTATGTTTTAAACAGATGGTCCCATGTTGTCAATAGAAATTTGCTTATAAGGCAAATATTTTTTGCGTATAGGGTTCTGCCCGATGCCAGCCGGGATAAAAGACGGGACGAATCGGAAAGTGTATTTGTATAAAATGTTTGTGGTTACAGATGATTATTGCCAGTCGCAGAACTGGTGATTTGCTGCTTGACAGAAATCCGGAGAACCAAACGGTGTGGGGGAAGAGCAATATATTCCGGCACAAAAGGCAGAATTGAGGTGCGGTGCGCAAGGCCTACAGCGGCACTGCAAAATGGATTTATAGCGGTTGCCATTAATGTTCCGTTTGGCTGGTCTCGTGGCAGCAGACCGTCTCGTGCGCAACAGCCCGGATTGCGATAATCATGGCAACCGCCATATTGTTGTCATTTAAAAAGAATAAAATCTGGCGTATCAAGGTGCCGCGGTTGCTTCCATGGTACGACCGAGCTTCATTCTCACTCATATTACCCGACCAAGGAAGACCGTAAACTAGTGTGTCAGATCGGCCCTCTTGATTATCACCGTCCTCCCATACCAGTACCGGGAGTGGGGCCATCCTCTCCGGGAGAATCCTCTCCGCCATCCTCATCCCCGCAGACCATATCACCACCCATAACTATTCCTATACTAGGCCCTGGACTAAAACCGGGCCCCCCAAAAAAAGGTGACCTTCTACTTGGGCGTCTGGGCGCTGCAGCACCACAAGGGCAGGGCATAAGCGAAATACCGGGCCGGCTTTCGGCCAGCTGCTCGAAATCCAAAATCTGCAAATTCAAAGTCTTTTTGGGCATCAGTATAACCTCCATTTATCACTGCATAAAAAATTAACGCTAAGATCGATGATTTCTGCAAGCCTGATGCTTGCCACAATAATCATTGATACTCTCAGATCTACTTAAAATCTTTCGTGTGAACTGCGGGTCTCCTTCTATTGGTCCAGGAAAGAAATGAAATTTACGCATATCTGTCCATCGAAATCACCCCCATTCTGTGGTTATATGATAGTAATAACATTAGTGTCCGGTAATTGGCGGTTAATGCCGCCGTTGATCCTACCCCGCCGATCACGCCGGGGACTGGAGGCTCTTCCCAACCGTGCATTGCTATCTCGGCAACACAGTCTATGTCATATGTTGGACCAGGCGCCGCTATTTTTGACTACAAAATTCGAGGTTAACTTCGGCCATCCTCTTCGGGAGAATACGCCTCCGACTCTCGCATCCTTCTAATATCGTCTACCCAAGTGAAATCTGGAAAATAGCCTGGGGGAGGTCCTATCGCCGGACAGATCACCGGACCGGGCGACACCAAAATAGGTTGCCTTCTTCGACTTTTTGGTTTTCTGGGGACTGAAGATCCACAAGGGCAGGGCATAAGTGAAACATTAGCTTGATTGTCAGCCAGCTGTTCCAACTCCGATATCTGAAGATTCAATGTTTTTTTTGACATAGATATAATCTCCTTTTTTTGCTGCACATCATGTTCTATAGTTTGACACCTTACTTCTTCAATGTCATGCTTCGAAAGAGAATTTATATGATTCCAAGCCCTGGAGAAAATCGCGCATTTGAAACTGTAAAACCATTGCCCGGAACTCCCGTTAAAGAGTGATAGTCAACCGTATCTTCTCATTGGAACCACCTCCTTTCATTTAGGCGACTCGGTCTTAATACCGGCGCATTATCCAGCTATCTCCTGAACTTGATCAATGACACGGGAGCCAGTGTGAAAAAAAAGCGTCTGACCTCTCAATTTCCTTGTTTGTCTGTCCGAATATATCTCTTTTCGCTGCAAACGCGGGGGTCACTTATATGGGAGATGGTCAGGCTGCTTTTTTTTGCCATTCGGCAATTACCTGGGCGATATAGACATTCAAACCTGTTTCTCGGAATCGGGCATTCCAATTAGCCTCCTGAATGCCTCTGATAATTGAAAAAATCAAATTGCTGGGTGTGCCACGCTTGTATTCGTATGGTATTTTGTCCAATTGTTGCTGAATCTTGAAGACTTCATCTGCATAATCGGTTGGTTTGGTCAGGGGGACCCAAGAACTGACTTCCTCCGAATGGGCTTGTTTGTAGTTGAGAGAGCCGGGAACGAGGATACAGGGTGACGGCCGGAACTGTATCGACAGGGCTTCATCCTGTCCATTTATCTCAACTTTTTTCCCCGCCAACGTCTCAATTATTTTCAAGACGGCGTGGTAATTGGCGACCTCTTCTTCAGTAGTGCCAAATCCGACGACAAGCATTGCCAGAATGTTGATGCCTGCCCCTGCTAAAGCTTCAATTGCCGCGAGATTCTGGTTTAACTCCACATTCTTTCTCATCTTTTCAAGGTGAGTTTCGTTAAACGATTCAAAACCCACCCACGCGTCGGTAAATCCCGCCAATGCAGCTTTTTCAGCGGTTGCTGTAGTAAGATCGGCCCGCAAATGCCCCGCAAATTTCACGCTTAGTTTTTGTTTTATGAGCAAATCGCACAAATTTTCAAAATAATCGGCTGAGTGGTTGGTCAATGAATCGCCGAAAATTATATACCCCGGGCGATATCGATTGATGATAGTTTTGATGTCATCAACCACCCTTTCAGCCGATTTCACCCTGAACCTTGGGCCAAAAAGATTCCATTCTGCACAGAAGAGGCAACGGTGGGAGCAGCCTCTGGAGGTATACACCGAACTGACCATGCAGTAGTTGGCTAACTCGATGCCGGTGTAGTCCGGGGCAGGCAATTCATCAAGGGGGAGTTGTTTGGACGGCTGGTATCCAGTGTCCTTGTCATTGTTCGGGCACCGTACCATAGCACCATCGATTTTGTTCAACTCTGTTCCTTTAGCGATTTCGAGCAGCGGCTGTTCGCCTTCCCCGATAACAAGTGCATCGCATACGCCTCGGAGCAAAAATAGTTTGAACGCCGCGGATGATTGTGTCACTGCAGGCCCTCCCCAAACCACAATTGTATCCGGATTTTCGCTTTTGATGATCGCGGACGCCATCACCGTCTCTGCAATACTGATGTAATCGACCGAAAAGGCGACAATCGGTGCCTTCGAAATTAAAGGAACACACTCCTGTACGAATTTGAAGCGGCCCTGATACCGGCGAATGGTAGTCTGCGGCGACTCATAGCCTCGCAGGGCGAAATCCGCCAGCAGGTATGCGTAAATTCCAGCTGTAAAATCGATGCTGCGACCTGCCAGGAGATCGTCTGCAAGGGGAAGCAGCACGGGCATATCTTGATGGTTTGGAATACAATTGGTTGATATGAAAGTTGCAAAAGGATTTTCTAAAAGGGGACCTAGTTGATAATAACTGCTTTTTAGGTCCAACGCCTTTACCTTGATTCCGTTGGCCTTGAGGTAAGCCTGCAGGCATGCAAGCCCCAAAGGAATCATTCTATTGCCATTTGATGTTAGCCGCACTAATGAAATATCCATTTTAGGATTTCCTATTCTGGAAGTTAGTAACGCTAATCCATTCTAAATAAACCCGGCATTCCACCTTGCCGGTCGTCACCTGTTTTGGCTGACGAACCCGATGCCCATCAGGGTTTGAAGTTCCGCCAGTTTCTGGGTGCTCTCCAACAGCACACTCAAGTATATATTTTCCGCCTCGAACAAGTCGTCCCGGGCGTCGTATAGAAACCTGGCGATGATCAAACCCTGATCGAAGGCTTTCAGGGCCAAATCGAGGCGTTCCTTGGCTATCTTCAGTTGCTCCCTGTAAATTTGGATGCGCTCGTCCAGCAGGTTCAACTCATTGACCAGTTGGGTCGACAGATTGGTTGTCTGAGTTTCCAGGTCTTGGAGGCTCAGCTTGAGATTGCGCATATCCCTGCGAGACTGCTGCAGGTTTTCGGTAAAGGCGATATTGTGGAAAGGGTAGGTGAACAATAAACCCGCACGATACTCCCTGCCGTCCAGATCGTTGGCTTTGCCGTAGGAGTCTCCCTGACCGACCAGCTTGTAGCTCGCAATCAGGTCGACCTGGGGCAAAACCTGATTTTTGGCAATATCAACGGCCAGCTTTTCTTTTTGGATCTGCTGCTTGATCTTTAAAATCTGTTTGTTGTACTCCAAGGCCCTCGTGATGGCATCTTCCAATTTTGGAATAAGCACATCCCCTTCCAGATGATCGACTGCCGTCACCTCCACCTCGATGCCAAGCAAAATCTGAAGGCTGCTTTTGGAACTTTCGATATCCTGCAGGGAAAGCAAATAGGCCTGTTGGTTGCGGTTTTTTTCGATACGGGCCAGCATGACTTCCAGGCCCGGGGCCCTTCCGAGGTCGAAGCGCTTTTGGATCAGGTTCAAAATATCGTCGGAGATATTCAGGATTTCCCTATTGATTTCAGCAGCCCGCTGATAGCGGACCAACTGATAGAAACCGGTTCTGACCCTGTTTACGAGCAGCACCTGAACGTCGTCCAAGACCAACTGTTGGATGTCGCGGTCGAATTTTGCATCTTTGATGTCTGCAAATAAAGGGCCGGCCAGACCGTTTTTGAGCAGCGGTTGGTTATAGAACAGGCCGGCGGAGGAAAAATGGATGTCTTCTCCCGGAATGGTAGTAGACTCCTGAAACGGTTCGATGGTGAAACCGGGACCGAAACGAAAGTTGGTAATCTCCGATTCAAACGATGAAATCGACGTTTTGCCGGTGCTGTAGGCCAGGGAGAGCGTCCCGCCCAGAGGCAGGTTCTGACTTACGGCGGCCGAGTATTCCTCTTCATCCTGGTGGTCCGAAATCAAATTCGGGACATCTTCCTGACGGCGATAGGAAGCGTTGAGGTCAAGCCGGGGAATGTAAAACGCTTTTTCCTTGGTAACCTGTGATATTCGATTCTCCAATTCATTGCCTTCGATCTGCAGGTCGAAATTGTTCTTCAAGGCGAGCTTGATGCTCTCATTGACTGTCAGGTCCAGACAACCGCCGTTGCCCACAGCGCCGAAGATCACCAAAAAGCCGGTAAACAATATGAAGCAAATCCTTTGCCGACTCATAACTTCCCTATCCCCCTAAAACCCGGATCTCTTTGCCTTGGGCTTTCTTTGCTAATGCGATTAAATCTTCACAGATGAATGTTCTCAGGTGTCAGTCTTCCCTTTATTCTCAACACCTTTCTCAGCAGATATTTCACGATCTTTTCCTGGCGGGTGATGATCTCAACCTCGGCTGAAAAACCGGGCCTTATGCTATAGACATCTCCCAGGATCGGAAGTTCATAGGGCGGCTCGAGGCTGAGTATGACCGGAAAAAAGCCCTCTTGCATGGATTGAGCGCTATTGAGCATCCCGGCCAGTTTGTCTATAGCCCCCATGTCACTGGGTAATCCCAGTTCCTTGACGTCCGCCCCGATTTTTATGACCTCGGCATCGAACAGCTTGTACTCACCCTTGGGGAAAGGCTTGATCTGAACCCTGGCCTTTTGTCCTATCGCCACGAGTGGAAAGTCCCTTTCCGACACCTTGCAGTCGATTATGTACTCCTTGCGGTCGCCGATCCGCAGAACCACTTCTCCCTCCGCGACTGCCCTGCCGACTAGATGCTCGGTGTCATGGGTCAGGACGTAACCGTCCATGGGCGAATCGATCCGGGTCAGATTCAGATGCTCGCTCAGGACGGTTAGTTTTTTTTCCTCTTTGACTTTCAAATTGAGCGCGGTTTGAAGATCCCGGCGCAGAATATCCAGCTCGCTTTTGCGGGCGACGGCTTTCTGCAAAATGGCCTGCGTGTAATCCACATCGGCCTTGGAGGCGGCAACTTGATCTTCATCATATTTGTTCTTCAGCAGGATCAATTCGTCTCTGGTGAGCCTCAGATCCATTTGGGCCAGATTCTTCAAGTGCAGGGCCTGCTCGACTTCCAGCCGTGTTACGACTTTGACATCATAGGCGGCTCTGGCCAGTTCATAATCTTTGCTCGATTTTTTCAGCTGTTTGCGGGCCCTTAGGATTTTGCTTTTTACCAGGTTGATTTCCTCCTTTTTGGGTCCTTTGAGGACGATGCGGTAATTGGCCCTGGCGGCATCCAGGCGGGCCTGAGCCTCCCGGATTTCTCCGACAACTTTGTCGGCCGTCAATATCAAGGTGTTTCTGAGCTTGGCTATCCGGATTTCCGATTCGGCGATCCGCAGCTCGGTCTCTTCGACCTCCAACTCCCGTTCTCTATCCTCCAGTGAAAACAGCACCTGCCCCCTATTCACCCATTGGCCTTCCTTGACCGCCATTTTGCGCACAATGCCTCGGATCTCGGGCTTGATATCAATCCATTTGCGGCATTTTACAACACCCTGGCCGACGGCCGTGACATCGAGTACGAAAAACCAGAAAAGCGCAACAATGGCTGTAAATCCCAACGAAAGCACCAGTATAAAAAGGGTCAACAAGTTATTGATGATTTTAAACTTAATTCTAAATCGCATAAACCATATCCAGAAGCGGGTCATCGGGTGCCAAATACAGCTCTCGCCAAGGCACTAAGACGTAAAGTTATTCATCATAGTTACAGCAGTTAATCTGCCCTAGTCGAAGATTCAGTTATCGATGCTCGATTATGCAGTTGAAAATAAAGGCTCTTATTTGCCATCAGTTCTGAGTGGTTGCCCTTTTCTACGATTCTGCCGCAGTGCATGACTAGAATGATATCGGCATCTTCTATGGTTGTTAAGCGGTGGGCGATGATAAAAGTCGTACGACCTGCTGTCACTCTTTCCAGGGCCTCTTGAATCAGCGCCTCGGTCTTTTGATCGATATTTGATGTGGGTTCATCCAGTATCAAAATCGGTCGATCCAGCAGGAAAACGCGGGCCATGGCAATGCGCTGCCGCTCGCCCCCGGACAGTGTCGCACCTTTTTCTCCTACAAGGGTGTCATACCCCTTTGGCAGGGCGGTGATAAAATTATGGGCATTGGCCGCCCTGGCAGCCGCGACAACCTGGCGGCGGCTGAAACCGAATCGGCCGCTGGTGATGTTGTCGTAGATCGAGCCAAAAAATAGAAACGGATGCTGGCGGACGATACCAATACCGGATCGAAGATCTTTGAGCGACAGGTCCCGGATGTCGTGGCCATCGATCTTGATCGAACCGCTTTGGGGGTCGTAAAACCGGGGCAGCAAACTCACAATGGTGGATTTGCCGCTCCCGGTCTCCCCCACGATGGCCACGCGGCTACCGGCCGGGATATCAAGGTCGATTTCCTTTAAAACCGGCCTGTCGCTTCGATAACCGAAATTGACTCCCGAGAAAGTCACATAGCCCTGTAATCCTATGACCGGAACCGGATCCGGCGGGTCGGCTACATCCGGCTGGAGATCGAAAATTTCATAAAATCTCTTGGTATAGACCAATACCTCCTGGATGGGGACGATCAGTTCCACCGTACTGGTCAGCGGGCTGTAAAGGTACCCGATAAAGGTGGTGAAGGCCATCAACTCTCCGACGCTCATGCGGCCGGAAATCACCAGGGTAGCCCCGTACCAGGTGTACAGCATCGTCCCTAAACCGGTGACCAGCGCACCGATGGCGCCCTGGACGATGCCGAAGGTCCGCAAAATCATGTCCGTTTTGCGGAATTTGAGATAAAGGTGTCTGATTCGTTTCAGTATCCTGCCTTCGATTACCAGGGACTGGATTTCCCTGATACCGGAAACAAATTCGTAGTTGCGGGCAGATACCTCCGCCCGCTTTTCGGCGGACAAACGAGAGTATTTTTTTACGATCCTTGAGAGTAAAAGGAACGAAAAGGCCATCCAAGGAAGGGTCACCCCCGCGATCAGGGCCAATTTCCAGTTGATAAAAAAGACGATTACCGGAACGATGCTCAAGTACAGCAGATTGGTGATGATCGTATTGATGATGTCTATGAGGATGCGGCGGGATTGGGCGGCATCCCGGAGGCGGGAAAGCACCTCGGCACCTTCGCGTTTGTCATAAAAAGAAAAAGACAGCTTTTGCAGGTGCCTGAAAAACGAAAATTCAATGTCAAAGGCCATCTTGTGCTGGACATAAGAGACGAAATACTCCCGTAGAGAAGACAAAACAGCGCGAACCGCCACTAAAATAAAGGTGGCGACTAGAATGACGTAAAGCAGAGATTGGTCCTGTCGCAGCATGACGTCATCGATCATCATCTTGGTAAGCCAGGGAAAAGGCAATGCCAAAACGGTGAGAATCAAACCGCTGAAGATAAAAACCGTGATGTTTCTCCAGTAAGGTTTCAGCAACACCAGAAATTTCAGGACATTTTGTAGATTTTCACGGAGTCCGACCGGTCTGGTATTTTCGATAGCCTCCATTCCCTATTCTCCAAAATTTCAAAAAATGACTGCGATTGATAGCAGGGCCCTGATTCACATGCACGGCGATAAAGCAGCCTGGCGCTGCACTGTCGCCCTGAATCTCCCTCTCGCACGCGCACGAGAGCAGTGCCTCCTGTAGATGTGTGCCCAATTTCATGCGCTTTAAACACTTAATGCTAGTTCGCCCGCCCCGCTAAGTTTAATCGTCGTCATAATTTTCAGTGGTGCGGACGAACTATGGGTATTGATATCAGGCGTCTCCAGTCTAATTTCTAATCAGAGCAAATATTCGCAATTTTCTACTATTTTTGGATATTGCATTGCTGTCCGGATCAGCCTTTGGTTCCGATCCCGCCGATATTCTGGACCCCGCCCTGAAGCTCATATCCTTTGACATTTGAATAGTTACCGTTGGGGTCGGGGCCGAAAATATCGATATATGCTTTTGTGAAAAAGAATTGGCCTAGCATTTGAATGCTTTGGCCCTCCTCCATCCAATCAGTGAAAGCTATTGGCTCGTGATATTTATCCTGGCGGCCGCTACTGGATTTAGTTGATTTCGAACTGCCACGCGAACGCCCGCCACCGGCGGCACCGCATGGACAGGGCATCAGTGAAATGCTGGCCTGGTTTTCGGCCAACTGCTCTATCTCAAACAACTGCAATTTTAAGGGTTTTTTGGACATCTGTAATATCTCCTTTCTTGGGCTGCATTTATAGTTAAAGGATAAATTTGCTGTTACTCACCTGGTGCATGCTTCCTGCTATGATTATTTCCAAGCCGAAGCCTGATAATAACCGATCGTGCAAGCTCTAGTTAAATTTTGATATTTCCAGACAAAATATGAGATTGTCATGGTCTAACCTAGCTCATCGGAACCACCCCCTTTCAGCAATGGCCGCATCTGTAAATTCAAAGCTTTTTTGGGCATCGTTTTATCCTCATTTTTGGGATTGCACACAAAGCTCAGGGATAAGGTGGCCGGCATTCACTGGGCTCATGCATCCTGCTATGATTGCTTCCAGGCTGAAGTCTGGTAATAGCTGAACGTGTGAAACCACCGCTAAATCTCCCCGAGTGCAAAAGAAAAGGAGATTTTTGCCTCTATCTGTCAATCGGAATCATTTCCTCCTATGGTTTTACGATGCGGATAAGGTTAGTATTCTTCATTAGGGCTATTTTTCCAAAGCAGTGTTTTTCTGTACCCCTCGCACAGATCGTGGAAATCGAGGGGCTGAATAGCTGAATTCGACGGCAGCCAAGGAAAGAGTGTCTGCCGCATAAAGCTGTTGCGCTGCCGGTCCAACGCTTTGCTGTCATATGGATGCACATCCGAATCCCAGCCAATAATGTTGTCCAGAAAATATCTCGCCGGGCATGGCCATTCCAGGGTTGTGATATCGAATTTTTCATATTCAGCATAAACTTTGCTGGACACATCGAGCATGAATTTGTTTACATTAAAGGTCAGGGAAGGGAATTTTTTCTTGAGGCCAAGCAAGAATTCGAGCGTCTCGTTGCGCTCTTTTTGAGTCTCGGTCGGAAACCCGATTATGGTGCAAAGATGTACGGAAACCCCGCTTCGATGAAACCTGCTCACAATTTTTTCCACCAGGCCAAGATCGAAATCTTTCGGAAACTTGTCCATAAGCTGCAAAATTCGGAGATTGGCCGATTCGAGACCCATTCGAATCTCGCGCAAACCCGATTGGGCCAGGGTATCGCAAATTGTTTGGGAAAATCCTTTGTCAATCCTGGACCGTACTTGCCAGTACACCTGCAGCTTCTGCTCGGATAATTTTAGCGCAAATATCTCCAGCACATCCGGCGGCACGGCCTCATCAATCAGCCAGAAATGCCGGCAGCCCTGTTTGACCAGGTCAGAGACGACGCCAACCTTGGCATCGATCTGGTCATATCTGTTCTCTTTCGGAAGGGTATTATATTTGTGGTTAATGCCGCAGAATGTACAGCGGTTCCAGTAGCACTTGGCCTTCGGCCACAATTTTATATCGGCGATTTTTGGTAGATTGCCGGTATTCTCAATGGCTGCCTGGCCGGCATCCTCGCCGGCGCTCAGGATCAATACTTCCTGGGGCTTTGTGGCGGCAGGTTTATAGGGCGTTTCCATAATTTTTCCCCTGTGTCGATCGATGAACATGCAGTTGGGGACTTTATCCAAGGAACCACGGGATTCCAGACAGCAGATCATATGCTTCCGGGTGGCCTCCACCTCATCCAATATGATGCTGTCGACCACGGAAAATAAAACTGTGTTCAGGCGAAGATATTTTCGTATTTTGTTGAGGGAATGATATTCCGAGAACCGATCCACTAGGCAGATATGCACATTCGGAAAGCGCGTTTTGGCGAGCATCGCCATGGTGAAATTAGAGAAGCGCAGCGGACTGAGCAGCCAGAGCAATTCCGGCTTTATGCTTTCGATTACCGGCAGGCAATCTGCGACAACAAATTCATAGTACGGGTTGGTTTTCGAATTTAAACAGTTTTCTAAAAGATATCTGGTGTTAACTTCATGCAGCAAAAAACCCTGGTCTATTGTCAGGCGAAAGGGCCAGTAAACAAAATCGGAATAAAGATTGCACATTACCGTTAACACCTCCGCCGCCCAATAAAATGATTGCTCGGATGCATTCATATCCACCATTCTTCCCGGGGCGCCGGCAACTCGATCCATAAATCGGTTCGGATTTTCCATAACTTCAATGTAGCCGGGAACGTTGCAGTCAGCGAGCCGATACCTGGTCTGAAGATCCATGACCAGGCATTCCAATTTATCTTCGGCAAGATGCTGGGCCCAGAATCTGCGGTTGGCACCTGCAAGCGAATCCTTGCCGCCGGCTTCCATTGACAACGGCTTTGGAGTCTCTGAGCCGAAGTCATTGTACGGGTCTTTTATTCCACCGAGTGGGTGCAACTCTAATTGGATCAATATTATTGAACTCCTTTCCTACTACAGCCAATACTGCAGGAGCAGTTTCTCATTTGTCCTCTATGAATTGGGATAAGAACGCAGAAAAGAGGTTTGGGGGGAAACGACGTGTCCCCCCAATATAATATCAGACATGGTCGGTTATGATACTCCAACCCTTTCGGGCCGGGAACTTCATTTGGTACCTCCACTCCCATGCCCATCGTGGAGTCCCTGTGGTCCTATCCCGCCGATGTTGCCGGGGCCGGGAGGCTCACCCCAGCCGCTCATTGCTATCTCACCAACATGATCTATGTCATTTGCCGGAACAGGCGCCATTATTGCTTCAATTACCCCATACGGGGTCAGCGACGGCCATCCGAAATTAACTTTAGCTTGCACACCTCCTGATGCGCTGCTTCTTGATCCTCCTCTTCTTGACCGGCGGCGACTACGTCCTCTACGGCTACTGGAACCACCACAAGGACAGGGCATAAGTGAAACAGCTGTTTGCTCATTGTCTATATGGTCGATCTCCAAAATTTGTAACTTCAAAGCCTTTGTGGGCATCGGCAAAACCTCCTTCAATTGGTTGCATTTGAAATTAAAGGACACGCTCTCTGGTTTTTACTGTGTTCGTGCTTTCCACTAAGATTATATCCAGGCAGAGACCTGGTAATAATGACTCCCATAAATTTTAGGTGTTTTTTTATCCCATGCGAAAAGCTTTACTCCTACCTATCTGCCCATCGGAATCACCCCCTTGCAACTGCTTTAAGTCGCTCATTAAATTAAAGGTCGGCAAAGCGTATTTCTTCTTGAAGTCAAATAATCATTCGAACGTCTCGTTGCGCCCCATTCCATCACCCCAACTTATCTTCTGGTGATAAGTCCACCGCTGTCGACAAAAACCGTTTCACCAACTCTCGAAACAGCTTCTTTTCAACAGCACAATTATTTGCGGCCGCTTTTACGGTTTTGCCGGCGGCAAACCCATCGGCCGCGCAACCGCCGGCGCAAAAGGCCTCTATTTCACAACCTATGCAGGCCGAGATGCTACCGGCTACCCGACCGACCAGCTGGCGGTACCGGTTGGATTTAAAAACCGCTTCGATGTTATCGATGGATCCAAGCTCGAGCGGGAGGGCTCCACAGGGGTAGACACCACCGTCCGGCTGGACGCACAGTTCGCCGCCGATGGCACGGCAATAACCTCCGCAGTCCCTCTGCCCCTTGAGGGAGTTGAATGGGAAGTGAACCAGACCGGTGTCAGCCCGAACACCGTGCTGATCGGCAAGATCGAACAGCTCCAGCAGGCGGTCGACTTTATCCCCGACAGAGGTTGTATCCAATTTTTTTTTGTCGACAACTGAGAGATGCTGGAATGACATCGGGACGGCAATCCTGTATTTGTCCTGCAGCCCGGCAATCATCAGGATCAATTTGTCCAATCCGAAAATGTTGTGATCGCCGACTGTGGCTTCAACGCCCACCCTGCAGCCTGCGGCAAGAAATTCCTCCAAGTTGGCAGTAACTACATCAAATGTTCCGCGGCCGGACTTGAATTTTCTGAAGCGATCATGGTCCTTTGCGGCGCCGTCGACGCTGATTGCCAGCCCAACCCCATGCGCCGCCAATTTTTCTGCCATCGGCACCGAAAAAAGAGTGCCGTTGGTGTTCAGGATATATTCGATGACGATGGCGCTGTTTTTCTTTTTGATGTGATCCAGACAGCGCGAAACCAACGGCCAGTTCAAAAGGGGCTCTCCGCCGAAAAACCTGACAACGCTGTGCTCGTAGCCATGTTTTCTCTGAAGATTGAAAAATACATCGACGGCCTTGCGGGCTGTGGGCCAAGACATCATCTTAGCGCGCGAACCATTGCCGCCAGTATCCACATAGCAATAGGCGCACTGCATGTTGCAGGTCATGGCGACGTTCAAACGCAGTTTGTTGATGACAGCGCCGCTGTCGATCACATCCCGGGGGTAGACACGATAGGGCGCATTGGGTTCGGTGTCGCCGTTGGCAACCACCAGGTCTTTTTCTAACAGAACGCGGACGCCGGCTTCCAGGTCTGCCTGGGGGTAAAGTTCGATGAGTCGGCGCATGGACAATCCCGGCTTCAAAGCTTCGATCAGCTCCAGCATATCCCGGTGGCACACCAGCCCCTGTCCGTAAAATGAATCATATAGCAGGGCTTTGTCGCCTTCCGTGATGATTCTTAAATTCCTGGATGTTCTCAAGATGTCAGCTGGTGCAACCATGTCTGCTCCAAGTCTGCCAGGTTTTGATCGAAACATTGCGAAAAGCTATGCATTAAATCAGCGTTGAATCCCAAAGTTTCGATCCAGTTGATGAAATTATCCTCCCCCAACGCATTGCACAGGTAGGCTACAAATCCGTGGGCCTGTCGATAACAGATATTGTCGTCCGTTTTGGAATTGTCGATGTCCAGCAGGGTGTGAACGGTTTTGGCTTCCAACTCCGCGAATCGCAGCAGTTTCTTTTTTTTCGTCAATTGCCGCAATCTCGGGATTGGATCGCTTTTGGAGAAATATTCGCAGATGCCTTCTTCCAGCCAGATTGGCAGGCTTATATTGAGATTGCCCAACAGCATGTGGATGATCTCATGGGTCATTCCGGCCTTGAATCCGGGTCTTTCCCAATCATCGTTTTCAATTTGACCGGCATCCAGAACCAAAGCACGGCGCAGGGCCACGAATCCGTTGATCCACGGCGGCAAATGCCGCTCATACCAAAACTGCGCCACTTCCTCTCGGCTGTCGCACAGGTAAATGATCATTTTCTGCCGCAAGGGCCTGAAGGTTCCATTAAAGTTCGAGTAGAGCTTTTGTATGAGATGAGCAAATTTATCTGCCGGGAAACCGCAGCCGGCGGGGTAGAGGCATAGGCAATCCCGGGTTTCAAAACGTCCTTTGTTGGTGGCTGAAAATTCACTGTGGAGATGTTCCAACTCTTCGTCCCTGGCCACCGGAATCAGCACGTGGTTTCGCATCAGCCCCTGCACAATCTGCAGCAGATTGGGGATGTCGTAGTGCTGCCAGAGGGATGTCGGCCTGGTCACCTCTTTGAAGGCATCGATAAACTCGATCATATCCGTCGACACCTCGATCACCCGGCCGGATAGGCCGTGGGTCAGCCGTTGCCGGCCTGCAACCCACTCGACCTTCAAATGCCGGGAATGAATCATTGGTTTTTCAAGCAGGGTAATGTCGGTCAGGGTGACAGCGGCATCGATCTGCTCGGTGTTGGCATCGGCCAGATATCGTAAGTACTCGTCGAAGGCGGCCCGGGCGACTTCGCACTCTTTTTCATGCCCCTGCAGCGACCCGGTGTGATAACGCACCATCCCCTTCAAATAGCCGGCACAGATGCCTTCCAGCTCGCACCCCCGGCAGGTCTTGCGGAAGCTGTGCTGTTTTCGCAGTACTTCATCGTAGGCAGCGGAGACAAGAATCTCCGACAACCTGCTGACATGCCCCAGCTTTTGCCCGGCAAAGGAAGGCAGGTAGAGTTCACCGGTTGGATCCACGATCAAATGCGGCACCGTACTGTCCAAGTAGTCCGTTGGCGGCAAAAGCCATGGAAAGAAGCATTTCCAGGGGCCTCCGACCGCAACGTTTTTTTGCTCGCCGTAAACCATGGCCCGGACCAATCGCCGGGCGATCTTCGGAGGGCTGAGGGAATCGCTGCACGAGGCGGGTCTCTGATCTGTCAAGGCCAGATAGATGCGATCCACCCCTTTGACTGCAGCCAGGTCTATCAAAGCTTCCAGGTCATCCCAGTTGGACGCCGTCAAACAGGAATCAAACTGTATCTGACAATCATAGTCCCTTAATATGTCTAGGGTCTCCAGAACCCTTGACAGTACCGGCCGGCCGCTTTTGTAGCGACGGTTTTGATTGCTGCAATCATCCGGCCCATCGATGCTCAGGTGGACGTCGACCCCTTCGCGCGCCAGGGTTTGCGCCCGCGCAGGCGTGATCAGGGTGCCGTTGGTGTTTAAAATCCAGGTAACCTGGTTTTCTGGCCCCAAGAGATCGTTGCCGTAGGCAAGGGCTTTTTTTATCGCCGGCCAGTTGAAAAGCGGCTCTCCGCCGTAAAAGCTGAAATCGAGCACCTGATTTTTGCGTCCTTTGACCAGGGCGGCGTAAGCATCCAGACCGGCCCGCATAATCCGGTAGTCCATCAACGCAGGGCGGCTCGGCCTCGAAGCGCCGCTGCCAAAGACATGACAATAGTTGCATTCATGGTTGCATCGATTGGAGACGTGGAATCTTAAATTGTAGAATTCTCCGGTGGAGCGGGCATCGAGGGTGGCTTTTTGATCACCGGCCTTACTGCAGTGCAGCAGACCCTTTTCAATCAGGGGCTGAAGCTGATTCTCGAAACTGCCATCCCATTGTCCAAGCTTGAGCCGGCCGACGGTCTCTTCGAGCCGGGCCCCTGCCTTGACGATATTCCCGCGAAGCGAGTCATATAAAAAAATGTTCGACCCGTATTTCTTGATTCGAAGATTGGCTGTCGGTATCAATGCCATTTTATCACCCTATTTCGCTATCTTTTCGGTTCGACATGCGGAGATATTTGTGGCCGCGGGGAGAGTTTAGAAATTTTTCGAACTCCTGCTGCAACAGTCCGAAAACCACTATGTCCCAGTATTTGCCATTTTGATAAACAGCCTGTCTCAGGACGGCTTCTTTTTTGAAACCGGCCTCACGGACCAATTTTTGACTCTCCCGGGCAAATTCAACGATTTTGGCATGCACTTTATGCATGTTGAGCTCGTGCATGCTGTATTTCAGCAACAAAAACTCGGCCTCGGCCCCGTACAGCTTGGAGCGATAGTCATCTTCCCCGATCATCATATTCAGGTCGCAGGTTCGCATGCGCCAGTCGATGCGCTTAAGCCAGGCAGCCCCGATCACATCGCCTTTGACGGTTTCGACGATTAAATCGAGGCGGTTGCCGGATTCCATGTCCTTGTTGACAGTTTGTTCGATTTTTGCCATGGAGGCGCAGGGAAACAACCCGTAAAAGCTCATCAACTGCTGGTCGTTGCGCCATTTATAGATGTACGGCAGGTAGTCCAGCCCCAAACGTTTGAGGTTTACCAGGCGTCCGGATATCAAAACTCCTCCCTCTCCCTGTTTCTCTTTGCTGAATCGATTCGTGTGCCTGACCCGTCAGGCCGATGCCGTCATCGACTTCATCATGGCGGCCATGGACCGCACCTGAGCCACATTTATCTGATCAATTTTGGGATCTGTACTCATCGGCAAGTTGACTGTACACCAGTGAATCTTTGTATTCTCCATTGTGGAACTTGTGCTTTTGCAGCGTGCCCTCCCGCACAAATCCAAGCGTTTCCAGTACCGAGCGCATGTCACGATTGTCTTCATTGAAATCGGTATACAGCCTGTTGAGATTTTGATGATCAAATAAAAAGGCGACCATCAACTTCAGTGATTCCGTGAGAATGCGCTTTGCATGTTGATCCTGGTCGATAATTTCACCGTAGATTTCACAGCACCGGTTGCGCCAGTCCACATCCCAATATGAGCAGATTCCCAGTTTCCGACCGGCACCCTCGATCATAAAGATATGCTGGGAATACGCATAGCTTAGGAAATTCTCCTTCAACTCGTCGTAGGAAATAAACCGGTAGCGCCCGCTAAACAAATAAAGCTCGGTTTGCTCGTTCCACTTGAAAAGCTGCTTCAGATCACTAGGTTCCAATTCCCTCAGAAACACCATTTTTCCGACTAGCATGAAACTCTCCTGCGATGATTTCGGCAACGGTTTTTACTTTCCTGGCCGCATTCTCATTTGCGTCAGTTTGGCGGTAGAAGATTTTGTTTGCGCCCTCTTTTTGGAATCCGAGCGCCAAGCTGATTTTCGAACCCGTCCGGTTTTCTGCAAATCCCAAGAACAGCACCGGTTCGGCCGTGTATGCAAATGCCTCGCAAAGGTTGTAGTCATGACGGCCTTTAAATGACTCATACAGATTCAGACCAATACTGTTTGCGAAAAAATCGTCAATATACATGTTGATAAAGGTGCGCTCTTTTCCAAAACCGCGAATATTGTGTTGGCGCATGTAAAGTTCGGCACCCAAAAACAAGGTTATGTCCTCCAGCTCACTTCTGGGATCCAGATTCGTTTTCTGTTGAAGCTCGAGAAGGGGGTGGATGAAACTTACGAACATCTGCGGTGCAATGTTGCGCTGCTTGAATTGTGCTGCCAGGAAATGAAATAAGTCTTTGGAGTATGGAAAATCTTTCAAGGCGGATTTGCAGTCGTAGATTTGAATGTTGAGCCGCTCTTTGATCTTCAGGAAAATATCGCTGTAGTGGGTGAAAAGAAAAACCGAATCCACTTTTCTGATTTTTGTGACGATACGGTCATAGCGCTCTTCATTGCGAAACATCTTTAATTGATCGGCAAAATAATCGTTTGTGCGCCGCAGGCCGTCGGCACCGTGTAAAAAGTTGACACTGGCATCGGTAAAATCATGCAGATGGTCGTCGCCCTTGGCCACCAGCAGATCTGAGAATTGGCTGTATATGCGGGTGCCTTTGAGCGGTGAGAGAAAGCAGAACACGATATCTGCCATTGCGCTGACGCAGCGGCAGGCCGATTCGAATGTTTCCTCCAATTCCTCCAAGGTCTCGGTCGGGAATCCAAACATGAAATTGGTGGCGACCCCGATATCATTCGAGAGGAGTTTGCTTGCGTTGACCAGCGTCTTTTTAATATCGATATTTTTACGGATCAATTGCCGGATGCGCGTCGACCCGCTCTCGATTCCGCAATCGATATAACTGCACCCGCTTTTTCTGAGCAGGTCGATGAATTCGTCATCCAACTGGTCTATACGCGAACTGCAATTCCAGCTAAACTCGAGGTCCCTGCGTTTGAAGGCATCTCCCAGTTGCTGCAGGTATGATTTATTTGCCAGGAAGTTGTCATGGGAATGAAAATCGAAATGGCTCACTTTTGGGTACAGGCGGCTATAATGCCGGATCTCATCGGCCAATCTCTGCGGGGTTTTGACCCGGTAGCTGTTTTCCCAGAAGCCGGTGGTCGTACAAAAAGTGCATTTAAACGGGCAGCCGCGTCCGGGCTCACAGCTTAATGATTTGAGGGTTTGGGGATCGGTATCGTACAGGTTAAAAGAAAGAAAGGGCAGGCGGTTCACATCGATGGGCGGCGCCAGTGGGTTGCTGACGACGGCGCCCCTGCGTCTGAACACCAGGCTTGGAACCGACGCGGCGTCGACCTTGCCGGCCAAATGGTCGATGAATTTTGCGAAGGCGGCTTCCCCTTCTCCCCGGATACAATAGTCGATGAAGGTAAAATGACTCATCACGTCGATGTGGTTGTAAAATACCCCGGGCCCGCCGAGTATGATTTTCGTATATCTGCTGCGTTGCTTGATGGCCTGCGCCAGGATGACGGTGTTGATCAGAGAGCTGTCGATGGTGCTGATTCCGACCACATCGGGACTTCCCGCTAGAATGTAATCCACGAGATTTTCCAGATGGCGTTTCTGCGAAAGCAGTTTAAGATCGGGAGCGGTTAGGTACTTTTTCTTGAAAAATCCGAAAATGCTTTTGATGGACACATCCGCCAACTCTTCGATATAGGTCCCCAGGCTCAGGACCCCCAGGTCGAACACATAGCGGGGTTCGAAGAATCTGCAGATCATGGGATTGGTTACTTTGGGGACGAGTACGATCTTCATGTGCTGTAGCCTTTTTGTTGGGGGCCTGCCATCATTGTCACCACCGTATCCACGACCTTGCCTAACGAGCTGAAATTCTGCAGCAATTCATCCTCGATGGTAAGGCCGAATCTATCCTCCAGGGCGATGACGATATTGATAACGTCAAGGGAATCCGCTCCGAGATTACCCTGCAAGGGACTATCTTCATCGATGGTGTGCCGATCCGGATCCAGCTCCAGCTGTTCGGCAATGATATTGACGACCGCTTCTTTGATCTGCCCTCTGGTCAGTTTTTCCATTTTTTCACCATTAAAACAGAGTTGCTTCCGCCGAATGCAAAAGAATTCGACATGGCGGTATTGATTTTTTGGTTCCGGGCGCAATTGGGGACATAGTCGAGATCACAATCCGGGTCCGGGTTGTGGAGATTCATGGTCGGGGGGACAATGTCATGTTTGACGCTCAAAACGGTGCTTATCAGTTCCAGAGCCGACGAAGCGCCCAGGGCATGACCCAGCATGGATTTGGTGGAACTGACGGGAATATGATTGGCGTAATCCCCGAAAACAGTTTTGATGGCGGCTGTTTCAGACTGGTCGTTGTGCCGGGTGGCAGTCCCGTGGGCGTTGATGTAGTCGATGTCTGCGGCGTCCACACCACTGTCCTTCAATGCCAGCCGTATTGCCTCGGCTCCTCCTTCAGTAGATGGCGCCGTCAGGTGGAAAGCATCGCAATTGGAACCGAACCCGATAATCTCCGCATAGATATCCGCGTTGCGGCGCTGCGCGGATTCCAATGATTCTAGAATCAAGATCCCGGCACCTTCGGCCAGCACAAATCCATCTCTTTGCCTGTCAAAGGGACGGCAGGCTCCGGCCGGATCGCCGTTTTGCCGTGAAAGCACACGCAACAGGCTCCAGGCTTTCACGATTACGGGTGTGATGGGCGCCTCGACGCCGCCGCACAGCATTACTTCAGCGCTGCCGCTGCGAATCAGGTGAAAGGCGGTGCCGATGGCATTGGCGCCGGCCGAGCAGGCCGTATTGATCGTAAAATTCATGCCTTTCAGCCCGAGCCGCAGCGCAATGTGGTTGGCCGGTGCGTTGCTCATGATCTTCGGGATGGTAAAGGCATCCATGCTGCGCGTGGTACCGCGGCCGAATTCGGCATGATAGCTTTCTTCATAGCTGCTGATGCCGGCCGCCCCGGTGCCGATGAAAACCCCGGTATTTTGATGATTGCCGTTGGTCCGGCCCAGACCGGCATCCAGCCAGGCATTGTGGGCTGCCGCGATTGACATCTGGCTGCAGCGGTCCAATCGTCTGCTCTCTTTTTTACTGATAAATTCAAATGGGTCGAATTCCAGCGCCTGGCCGGCGATTTTCACGGGCAGTCGGCTGACATCATGATCCTTGATGGGCCCGATGCCGGATTGGCCGGCGATCAATCTTCCCCAGAATTCATCCCGCTCACATCCCAGGGATGAAATGACTCCTATGCCGGTGACAACAACGCGCATGAACAACTCCAGACGGTCGATCCGAGTAACATGGTTTGACTTATTTTCTTGCTGTAGATATCTACAAAAATAGTGCCAAGTTATCGATGATCAGGCTAAGTAATTGGTATGGTTGCTTTTACTCTGAATGTCGAGTCGGCATCGCCCCGAGGGTGAAACAGGGAAATGGGACAGATCTGTCCGGCAGGTTGTTTGGGTGAGGAGAATTTTGTTAAGAATTCAGTGCCATATCTATTTGGGGACTGAACTGTCCCGTTTTTGGGTGGTCTTGTCCAATCCATGGCGTTTGATTTTACGTTGCAGCGTTTTGCGGCAGATACCCAAAAGGGACGCCGCCCGCTGCCTGTGCCAACAGGTGTCCGCCAACGCGCGTTGGACCCATTGTTTTTCAAAATTTTCGATCGCCTTGACAAGGTTTCGACCGGGCGGGTGGTGCCAATTCTCTTTGGGCCTGCCTGTATCAAGATGCTGGGAAAGCTCCAGCCGACCAACGGCAAGATAGCGCTGGATGACATTTTGAAGCTCGCGAACGTTTCCGGGCCAGTCATATGCGGCCAGGGTCCGCAACATTGCGCCGGGAATACTATCAATGTGCTTGCCCCGGCCAAATTTCTTAAAAAAATGAGAAATCAATAAAGGCAGATCCTCCTTGCGATCTCTCAATGCCGGCAGGCGGATTTGAAGAACATGAATGCGGTAGAAAAAGTCTTCCCTTATGGTGGCATTTTCTACCAGCGCTCTCAGGTCTTTGTTGGTGGCTGCAATAATGCGAAAATTCGGTTGTTTGAGATCTTTACCGCCCAGGGGGGTGTAGCCGCGGCCTTCGATGGCGCGCAATAGCTTCACCTGCATATTGACGGTCAACTCCCCCACCTCATCCAAAAACAGCGTGCCGCCGTCAGCCAGGTCCAGTATCCCTTTTTTATCCCTGAACGCCCCGGTAAAGGCCCCGTTTTTGTAGCCGAAAAACTCGCTTTCGAGAATGGTTTCGGGAATTGCGCCACAGTTGACCGCCACAAACCGGCAGCCGCGCCGCCTGCTGGTTCTATGGATGGCTCTGGCAACCAGTTCCTTGCCGGTACCGGATTCACCGTAAATAATCACACCGGCATCCGAGGCTGCGGCCTTGACAATAAAATCATATACCTGTTGCATGGGCTTGCTTTGGCCGATAATCCCTTTGAACTTCCGGGCACTTCGAGTGCTCAATCCTGGGCGCACATCGCTGTTCCTGAAGAAATATTCCTTTTGTCCGAACGCATTTTGCAGCCGGCTTCTTTCAATTGCTGCCCCCATTACAGCAGCAGCGATTTTCAGCGGATTCAAGATCGTTCTCATCAGGGTTTGATCAGAGCGGCACTCATCCATACCCAAAAAACCCCACCACTGTCTGTTTACAAAAATCGGGGCGATGACAACCGATTGGACGCCCTGCAATACCGGTTTTTTTTGCCCATGGATCGGTAGTGGTTTTATCGTCTCCATGATGGTCTTTTTCCGGGATAGGGCCGTCACCCAGCGGCCAAAGCCGCTGGCCTCGTATGGCAGGTTGCTGAATTGAAGCGGGTCCGTATGGGGCTGAATACCGCCGGCAACCCATTCGTACCGCAGGCTTGTGAGGATCTGCCCTCCTTTGCTTCGGCTGTTTTCGAACACATACACCCGGCTTACATCGGCTGCTTGACCCAGTTCGGCCAGAACCCTAAAAATAGCCTTTGCGCTATTGACATCCTCTGCCAATGTATCTGCGGCAAAACCAAGAGCTGACAGGATGGTGTGTTGACGGCGAAGCTGTTCGGCCGCTGTCATCGGCCAGGTAGTGGTGCGCTTTAGGCTGCCTGTTCTGCTTTTACCGACACGCCGGACGCAGAAAAAGCAGCTTTTGTCTTTGGCGCAGCTGACTGCAGTTCTTGACCGTTGTTGGCTTCTCGAAGATTTTATCATTTTTCCCGACTTTGATGATTATTTGGTTTTGGAAAAGGTTTTACTAGTCTTTCGGTATGGTACAGCTTGGTTGTTTCTAGTTTGATTGTTTGCACGACAAAAGATTTTTCCGTGGTCGCTATGCATTTAATCAAGATGCATGCCAATTGCGGAGATTTATATAAGATATTGAAATATAATAGTATTTGTAAAAATTGGTGCTATTTGAATAAAGACGGGACGTGTGATATGTGCAACCCATGTAGTTTTATGTATACCCATAAAGCTTAATATTGACTGAGGAAGGCAGTTCGATGACAGCGAAATATCGATTATCAACAGGTGATAGAGAATTTTTTCAATTAGTGCTGCAGACGGCCCGGGCCAATCCCTTTATGGAAGAGCGTCGGCAGTTCAACATGCAGTTATCGGGTCTGGCCGCAGGAATCAATGCGTCGGAGCACAACAAAAAAGGCGTTAACACCGTCAGAGAGAGGTTCAGGCGCCTTGAAACAGCCGGTCGGGATAATTTCAGTCAATACGTGACCGAAGATGAGCTGCTGTTGAAAAAAGCCGCAATATTTGATTTTTTCCATTGTTTCAACGCCCACTTCGATCGACACATTGCGGACCAACTACAAGCAGGAGCCAAGCCCGTCAAAGTTCCCTTTCGTGACGAGGCCTTCGCCTATCTTCATCGCAAGGGCTACAGCGATGAAGAAAAGCGCAGGGCTTTTGCACTGACATTCCAGTTATGGAGAGCCTACTATTTTATCGTGCGAACCCTGGTCGGCCGCAGCTCGCTGATGAAAAAACTTCGGCAGCGCCTGTGGAACAATGTCTTTACTCACAACATTGACTTTTATCTTCAATATCTTTGGAACCGGATGGAGGATTTTTCAACCATCATCGCGGGCGAGACCGGAACCGGAAAAGGAACGGCGGCGATGGCCATCGGCAGGTCCGGTTTCATTCCTTTTGATGAAATAAACAGTCGTTTTGTTGAGAGTTTTGCGCAGTCCTTTGTGACGTTGAATTTATCCCAATTCCCCGAGGCTTTGATTGAATCCGAGTTGTTCGGGCACAAGAAGGGGGCTTTTACGGGCGCGGTGGACGATCATGAGGGTGTCTTGCAACGCTGCAGCCGCTACGGGGCCATATTTTTGGACGAAATCGGTGAAGTCTCATTTCCGATTCAGATAAAATTGTTGAAGGTATTGGAGGAACGGCTTTTCAGCCCGGTGGGAAGCCATGAGATCCATCGTTTCGAAGGCAGGATCATTGCCGCTACCAACCGCGACCTCGACGAATTGGTGGGCAAAGGGGTGATGCGCAGTGACTTTTACTACCGGCTTTGCTCCGACATTATCACAGTCGTACCCTTAAGAGACCGAATCAAAGACGATCCCCGGGAGCTCGACGATCTTTTGGGGGTCATCGTCACCAAAATATTGGGTGTTAATGCGCCTGAGGCGATAGATCATTTGCGGGGCTTGATTGTCGAACAGCTTGGTCTGAACTATGATTGGCCCGGCAATGTCAGGGAGCTGGCCCAGTGCGTGCGCAGATTGCTGCTGAACAAAAGATATGAGATTTTGCCGGCCGGCGGTGACGGCCGCTCCTCGCAGTTTGCCCTCGACCTGGACCAGGGCAATATCGATGCCCAGACGCTGGTCAGACGCTATTGCAATTTGCTTTACGGCCGTTTCGGCACTTTTGGGGAAGTCGCCCGGCGAACGAAGTTGGATCGACGTACCGTAAAGAAATACATTGCCGCTTATAACCAACAAAACAGAGCGAATTCTGGAAATGAAATTTCGAAAACCTGATCTGGTTAAAAGATCTAGAGATCGCAAGGCAGGGTGATTCTTGGGCGGATGACGCCTCAATCCCAAGGATGCTCTACAGGTTTGAGGGGCTGATAAAATTTACTCCCAACAAGAAATTATAAACGACGTCGTGACCATCTATCGGGCCGTTACACCATTTTATAACAGCGTCATAGTGTTTCTGCGAGGATCCGAAAAGGGGCTGGTAGGACCTTATTTTGACTCTTGTTCCGGGTGTTAGTGCGCTCGAGGTTTCAAGGCACATGCCTTCCTGGCTGAAATATTTCAATCGAGCAAACAGCAGATGCGTGGAAGACTGATGTCCGAAAGTTACAGCAACCATTGTCTCTTGAACGTTTTCATTTGATTTTCCGGTCCAATCCATGGCGTTTTATTTTGCGTTGCAGCGTTTTGCGGCAGATGCCCAACGCTGAGGCGGTCCGGCCCCTGTGCCAACAGGTGTCTGCCAGCACTTGCCGGATAAAGCGCCTTTCAAAACTATTGATGGCGTCGGCAAGATGACCGTTGGGCTGGCCTGATGAGTTGTCTGCAGTACGACAGGTATGAAAATGCTGAGAAAGCTCCAACTCGCCCAGCGTAACATAGCGGTGTAAGACATTTTGGAGCTCACGAACATTACCCGGCCACCGATATGCGCTCAGGGTTTCTAATGATCTGGCAGACACCTTGCGTTTATTACCGTTCTTGCCGTATTGCCTTAAAAAATGGGCAACCAAAATGGGTATGTCTTCCTGGCGGTCTCTCAGCGGCGGCAGCTGAATGGAAATAACATGAATCCGATAGAAGAAATCATCCCGTATCTGGGCCTCTTTAACGAGTGTCTTGAGATCTTTGTTGGTGGCTGCAATAATTCGAAAATTAGGTTTCTTAAGGTCCCTGCCGCCCAGGGGCGTGTATCCTCCGCCCTCGATGGCGCGCAGGAGCTTTACCTGCATATTAACTGTCAGTTCCCCAACCTCGTCCAGAAAGAGCGTGCCCCCGTCGGCTTGGTCTAAAATGCCCTGCTTGTCCTTGATCGCTCCGGTAAAGGCCCCGTTTTTGTATCCAAAAAACTCGCTTTCGAGGATCGGTTCGGGGATTGCGCCGCAATTGACCGCCACAAACCGGTTGCTGCTTTGCCTGCCGGATTTGTGGATGGCCCTGGCGACCAGTTCTTTACCAGTGCCGGATTCTCCGTATATTATAACTCCGGCGTCAGTCGCCGCGGCTTGTAAAATAAAATCATATACCCTTTGCATGGCTTTGCTCTGACCGATTATTTCTCCGAACCTGTATGGTGCCGGAGCACTCAAGCCCGGGAGTGCGCTCTTGTTCCCCGGACAGCTTCCTTTTGGAGCTATTGGATTTGCAAGCCGGTTTCTTTCAATTGCCGCCCCCACTAAGGCGGCAGCAATTTTGAGGATATCCAAGATCGAATCAAAATGCCTCTGATCCGACCGGCACTCATCCAGCCCTATAAAACCCCACCAGTGGTTGTTTGCAAAAATCGGTGCGAGGGCAACGGCTTTGACGCCTTGTATGGCAAGCCTTTTGGCTTGTTTATCGACCGGTGTCGGCACCATTTCCTCCAGGATCGGCTTTCTCCGAGATAAAGCCGATGCCCAGCGGCCGAAGTCGCTGCTATCGTACGGCAAATTTTGAAAATCAGGCGAATCCTTGCGGGCTTCAATCCCGCTGGCGACCCATTCATATCGCAAGCTCATAAGAATACGGCCGGCATTGCTCCGGCTGTTCTCGAACAAGTAAACCCGGCTTACATTGGCCGCCTGCCCGACTTTGGCAAGGGCTGTCCGGAAAGCTTTTTCCCAATTGGCCCCCCCTGTTGTTGTTTCCGCCACTAAGCTAAGGGCTGACAATATCCTATGTTGACAGCGAAGCTGCTCGGCGGCCTTCATCGGCCAGGCGGTGGTTCGATCTTTGTCGCCGGCCCGGAGATCGCCAGTCCGCCGGATCAACAAAAAGTTGTTTTGCTCTTTCTCAATGCAGTATCGAGGTCTCGCCTTTAGTTGGCTTTTCGATAGGTCGGCCATTTTAATTTCCGTTTATTGGATGCTAAGAAGAGCATTTTTTGAAGCCATATATTCTTTGAGGCTGCCTTATTATAACTAATATTATATTATATTAAATAAGAATACACTTTTCCTATATTATAGGAAATATGATATGTCAAGATTTATTTTATAAAAAAACTAAATTTTTTAATAAAAAAATCCCTTGTTTCTTTGTAACAAGGGATTTTAATATTAGTTTTATGTTAATTTGGACTAAATTATGTCATCTAGTTCTGCCAGCATGCCTCTAATCTCAAAGATGTTTTTCTGGTTGTTCTTTTTAATGTAGTCTGAAATGTCTCTGTATTTATCGTGGTCCATTTTTTCTTTGGTATATCCTTCCAATACCTTGTAGGATATATCGTTGATCTGGCGCATCAGCGCCAGTACGGGGAAAATATTGTATTTAAACACCTTTTCCTTTTCGTCGTCGTCGGCATCCTTTCTGTTAACACCGGGAAACAGCCATTCAATGGCTTTCTGCGCATTCTCCCTTTCCAACTCCTTTATCTTGTCTTTGAGCCTTTCATTCTCGGCTGCCATTTCCAGCAATCTTACCTGAACATCCCTTCCTTGCTCCTGCACGCGCTCGGCTTCCTTCTCGTCGAGGTCCGACAAACGTTTGGGACCGATGTTAAACAGCACCCAGTTGGCACTCACATCGGATAGTCGCAATATCGTCAGCAACTTGTCCGAGCGGGGGAAGCTGTCCTTCAGCCATTTGCTCACAGCCGCCTGGCTCTGATTTAAATTTTTCGCCCACCATATTTGGCGTCTTTCCGCGAGAACCGATACCAGCCTTTCTTTAAAACTTTCTTTGTCTTTTTTCATAAAAAAACCTTTATTTTTTTATTTCTTTTTATTATAGTACCACGAATTAAAATTATACTATTTACTTTTATAAAAAATTTCAATATTTTTCTTAAAAAATTACAACATTAGTTTAATTATGGTGCCATATGGCTAAAAAAATCCTTATCGTAGACGATGAAACCATTATTTGTGACTTTTTTATGGAGCGGTTCGAAAAACTGGGTTTCGCTGCCTTTGTTGCCTATAACGGGGCTGAGGCGATCGACACCGCTCGGGAGCACAACCCCGATGTCGTCCTGTTGGACATCAAGATGCCGGGTATGGACGGCATCGCGGCTATGCAGCAAATTAAAGAGACAAATCCCGGCATTTCCGTTATTTTATTGTCGGCTAAAAGTCAGCTGCACGAAATTCGGGCCGGTTTGGAGGCCGGCGCCGACAAATACCTCACCAAACCGTTGCCACCGGAAGATATAATAAAGGCTGTCTACGATGTCCTCGAAAAGTGAGCCCCGCATATACAACAGCTTGCTCCTTAATAATTATCTAAAGCTTTTCAGGTCTAAATACCCTGAGGTAGATATCGATGATTTGCTGCGCTACGCAGGCATCAAGCCCTATGAAGCCGAGGATCCGTTGTACTGGCTGACCCAAACCCAAATCAGGCGTTTCTATGAAAGGTACTCGACCTATTTTGAAGATCCCATGCAAATCGCCAGGGAGGCCGGAAGATTCGCATATTCCCAATTGTCATTCGGTTTGTTCAAATATTTAGCCATTAACATTTTGGGCGTTGGCGCTATCTATAAAAATGCCGGCAAGTACTCCAACAAAATTACGAAAACCTGCACGGTGACCTCTCGCCGTTTGGCTTCGAATAAATATGAGCTTGAGTTTAACTTGCTGCCCGGCTTCGAGGAGATGCCCCATCAGGAGCAAAACAGAATCGGGGCTTTGGAAGCGGGGCCGTTGGTTTTCTCCAATAAACTCGCCGATGTGAAAAGCGCCAAAAAGGGCCGCACAACGACGTATACCGTTCAATGGGAGCGGCTGCGTTCAGAAAAAATATCACGCTTTATATCTATGATATTGCTCTTTTTTCTGCCGGTTGCGACCTTTTTTTATCTTCGCGATTATCCAACATATTTAATATATACTTCGCTTTTTTGCCTGTTTTCAGCCGTCACCCTTTTGTATTTCAAGCAGCGCTTTCGCTACAAGGAATTGTCTGAAGTACATAAAACTCACGTCGATATCGTCAATCGAACCATCGACAAATTCTATTCCGATTACGAGGACCTGACGCGGCTAAACGAGATTGGTGATATAATTAATAAAAACAATCAGCTGGATATTATTTTAGAGGAAATTTCCAAATTGATCTCTCCTGATTATCACAAAGGGGCGTTCTTTATATCAGATGATCAAAAGGATTTTGTCTCTGCGCAGCATTTTTATGGTTACGGACCTGAATTGAGTCGTAGCAGTATCGAGTTGGTCCTTTTAGGCAGCAGCATCGATACCAGTAAGCCAATCTTGTTTGATACGCTGGAGGCCCTGGGCAACCAGGAGGCCCTTAAACCCTGTGCCGGCTATTTTAAAGGCTCTGATTTTCCTTTATGCTGGCTTCCGATTTCTTTTGACCGGTCCTTGGTCGGATTTTTCTTCCTCAGCCCCCGGGAAAAGAAATTGCCCATCCGCCAACGCGATCTTCACTTTCTGATGGGCATCTCCTCCAGAATTGCATCCGGCATCCACCGTCTTTATGCGTTTGCGTCACTGGTGGAAAATGACCGCCTCAAATCTGATTTCATTACCACGGCCTCCCATGAACTCAAAACCCCGGTACAAATCATATTGCTGGGGCTGTCGAATTTAAACAACAACCTTCTTGTTAAAAGAGAAGCTGAGAAAGATATCGACATTATTCAATCCGGTGCCGTGCGGTTGCGTGAGATAATTTCCAACATATTGGATTTAAGCCAGCTAGAGTCTTCCAAAGATTATGAGATGGATTTTTATCCGACCTCTGAAGTCTTGTCTTCCATTAAACCCGAAATGATTAATCTGGCCAGCGCCAATAATCACCAGGTTGTTTTTGATTATGATGAATCTATGCTGCTGCGCTGCGATATCAAGAATTTGCCGACGGCCATCATCAACTTGTTCAGCAACTCCTGCAAATACACTGCTTCCGGCGGCAAAATTTTGCTAACAATAACTGATTTAGTCAGTGAATCAATCATCGATATCATTGACAACGGCTATGGAATTCCTGAGAATATTCAAGACAAGGTTTTCATAAAGTTTTTTCAATCTGACACCCGCCGCAGCGAGACCCTCGGCGGGTGCGGTATCGGTCTGTCCATATCGAAGGAAATTTTAAAGGCCCATGGCGGGGAAATCAGTATTACCAGCCCATTGAATCCTCAGGATTACCCGGAGTTTGGCCTGTCTTCTGAAAGATTAGGCACGCGCGCCAGAATTCATCTTCCTAAATAGGGGTTCAGTCTTCTGCCGTTCGATGGCAGCCCATTGTCACTGTACGGCACTTGCCGATGGACGTCCGGAACCCCGGGTAATTGATGCTTTTTAGGATTGCCGCTGTCTGGATGAGTTCCCCGCCGCCGGAAAAGATTTTCCGATCGTTGCGATCCTGTTTGTCGTCCACACCGAAATCATAGTGATCGCTGGAAGGGTGGGGCGGCAATTAAAACTTTGCTTTACAGCAAATTTTTGTTAAATACCAAGCCGGATGGCGGTTCATTCAAATGGTCCGGCTTATCTATCCGGCCTGATCGGAGGCGGTGCAGAAATTCTATCATCGGATGGGTATGTCGCCTGAAAGCATAGCAACCATGGGATCATCGAACAGCGCAGAAATCATCAAGCGTTTGAAGGAGGCATTGGCAGTTTCAACCGATGGGCAACTGGCCGGTTATTTAGGCATATCCCGGCAAAATATCGGTGCGGCCCGCAAGCGTGACGAAGTTCCCACGAGCTGGATTTACAAGGTGGCGGAGATTTCGGGTTGTTCCATGGATTGGCTCGGTTTTGGACAGGGCCCCAGATTGCGTGTTCAATATGGATTAGAGGTTAGCCAGTCCGCCGATCGGGTTGCCAGCCCGGAATCGCCCTACGGTTCTCAAGGTGTTTATGAAGGCAAATCTGGTGGTGAGCGGCAAAAGGGTGCCGAAGGGTACGGATTCGGTGCGGCCGTTGAGATGCTGGCCCGGATTTATCGCAGTGGAGACAGCCAGATGATCAATGCCATCAGTGCGAACATTAATGCAATCTGCGGGGCGCTTGAAAGCCGGCAGCGAGAGCAGCGCTCCGCAAAAGAGCTGCAGGATTTGAAAAAACGTCTGATAGCTCTGGAAAAGAAGAAACCTTAACGGCGAAAGCTAGGCAAGCGGACGCCCCAGGGCTGTTTCGATTGACTTCAAAAACTCGCCGGAGATATCGATATCGATCTTGACCTTCGCAATACCGGCCTGATCTGCGAATCTCTCTGCAATCACAACCACCTCGCGAATTTCTTCACTGCTGACATGCTCAGGCGATCGCAGAACCTGTCTGCCGTCTTCACCGGGATCGCTGATCGGAGCCAGAAGTTCTCCGGAAACCGCCCAGTCGATGCGGCCGTCGGCCAATCCCCGCGCCAGGCGGTTCAGATGCAGTCCGGCCGCTTTTTTTTCAACTTCCTTCAACCCCGATGGCACGACATAGCTTTGTTCGAACTGAACAATGAGCCCGATGGGCAGCGCCGGGCTGGAGCTGATGGCCTCCAGAATGAGGCCGAGTTCTGATATCGTGATTTCTCCTTCCAGGTAGTCTTGCTTGAGGCGGCTGATAGTGCGGTTGACTTCGACTTTTTCCTGATCGGGGAGGGCGGAACCTTTGATCACGGCCTTCATCCCGGCCGTGATGCCATGGGCGAGCCAGACGTTATAGTTTTTGACCCCATAAACCCCGACCGCCACAAAAATTAGAAATATCGCTATGATGCCGATGGCCAGAGCGGTAGCGATGCCGGATTGGGGATTGCCTCCGGCGATGCCGATCTTTGCACGTATGGGTGAGTTTGGGTGATGGTTCATTTTTTCTACCCAGCGGCCTTATTTAAGCAATTACGGAACTATGAACAATGTTAAGCAAGACCGAGGATAATATACGGTCCGAGAACCTATCGATCATGGAGTACTCCAATACCCCACTGCTCTGAAATTAATACAAAATCAAAATCTTGTGGAGGATTAACCTTGTTTTTGTTCATAGGACCGAAAAATTATCAGCCCAACTCCATCTCATACCGGCTGCCGCGAATTGGTTTGCAGATGGTTACATTTTATTATATCGTCCAATCGTTTTATTGGTTGAGAATAAATTCCAAATAAAAATTTAGGACGCAACGGTTATCGAAATGAATACTGCCACCAGCCAATGCTCTGACTTAATTCATCCTCATCTTTTGGCGCCGACCGCCGACGCCTTGCGCAGCAGCCGGATGGATCTTTGCGACTATATCGAAAGATCGCACACCCAGGTGGTTCGGGACGATTCCAGGCTTTCGGCGATGCTGCCCGAGTCGGATCGTCTCAGCCGCCTGCGATCGCAGGCAGACGCCCTGCAGGCCAGGTTCCCGGATCCAAACGGCCGGCCGCCGCTTTACGGCATTCTTGCAGCAGTTAAAGACATCTTCCACGTATCCGGTTTTATCACGCGGGCCGGCAGCGAGGTCCCGCCGCACCTTTTTGCCGGAGACCAGGCTGCTATCGTCAACCAGCTGCAGGCGGCCGGCGCTCTGATCCTGGGAAAAGCGGTAACCACCGAGTTTGCCTATTTCGAGCCCGGTCCGACTCGCAATCCACACAATCCGACGCACACCCCCGGCGGATCCAGCAGCGGCAGCGCAGCGGCTGTCGCCGCCGGTTATTGCGCCCTGGCTCTCGGCACCCAGACCATCGGGTCGGTGACGCGCCCGGCAGCCTTTTGCGGCATTGTGGGCTTCAAGCCGACCCTCGCACGTCTGCCCACCGAAGGTCTGGTCTATTTTTCACGCACCGCCGATCACGTCGGGCTCTTTACCCAGGATGCCGCCGGAATGGCCCTGGCGGCATCGGTTCTTTGCCGGGATTGGCGCCCGGATTTCCAGCGCGGGGTGCTGCCCGTGCTCGGTGTGCCGGTCGGGCCCTATCTTGACCAGACTGAACCCCGGGCTCTGTCCGCTTTCGAAGCCCAGGTCCAGCGGCTGGAAGCGTGCGGGTGTGCCGTTAAAAGGATTCCTGTGCTGGCCGATATCGACCAATTGAATCATTTGCACCGGCAGATGGTTTTTGCGGAGTTCGCGCGCGAGCATGCCGAAATTTACGCGCGGCACGCGGCGCGTTACCGGCCCCGCACGGCCGAAATAATCGAATTCGGCGGCAATGTCAGCGAAGCTGAGCTGGCCGACGCACGCCGCAATGGTTTCCGGCTGCGTGATCGCCTGCAGGCTGAAATGGCCGCGGCAGGCATCGACCTGTGGGTTTGCCCGGCAGCTTGCGGTCCCGCGCCTGCCGGTATTCACGCCACCGGCGATCCCAACATGAGCCTGCCTTGGACCCACGCCGGCATGCCGGTGGTCAACCTGCAGTCCGGATATTCGCAAAACCGGATGCCGCTTTCTCTGCAGTTCATCGCCCCCTTTGGAGAGGATGAAGCCCTGTTGTCCTGGGCTCAGGTCATGGAATCATACCTGGGTGAGCGACTCGATCACTAAAGCCTGAATTTTTTCAATTGACGCCGCCGGGTTTAGGGGATTAATATACCCGCTTTCGTCCCTGGTTTTTTCATAATCGAAAACCTGGTCCAGGTGTCAGGTCTCGGGTGTCAGGTTTCGGGTTTCAGGTGTCGGGTGTCAGGTTTCGGGTGTCAGAGAACTGAAGTGCTAAGTTCTGACACCATATATGAAACTTCATTAAGTTAAAAAGCAAACCGCAGAACCGCAGAATATCGAATAACGAATTTCGAAGGAAGGAATCGCTTCGCTCAAACTTTTTTTAATAGACAGAATACATTATTCGATGTTCGATGTGGGATCACGCCAAGGCGTGATTCGATGTTCATTAGTTTCTTACGCGATCAGACTGGACGCTTGCGGCCAGCGACAACGCTGAAACCCGATCCGCCTCCGGCGGAACACCTGAAACCTAAACACCACTGGCAAAGGCAGTTACCTCCATCACCTTTCTTTCCGAGTTCTTGACTCTACGAACCGGAATCCGGGGTGAAACGCAGCCGGACCTGGTGGCGACGAGTCCATTATTTAAGAGTTACAGACAGGAGATTTAGATGTTAGCTGAACCTTATCGATCTTTGCTCGAACGTCTGGCGACCGACATTCCCCAAGACCGATTAATCACCGATCCGCTGAGGACCCTGGCCTATGGTACCGATGCCAGCTTCTACCGGCTGACCCCGAAAGTTGTCGCCAGGGTAGAGAGTGAAACCGAAGTCCTGGCGGTCATAAAAGCCTGCCGCGAGCTCAAAATCGCGATCACCTTCAGGGCTTCCGGCACCAGCCTTTCCGGGCAGGCGCTGAGCGACTCGGTGCTGGTCGTTCTCGGTCCCGAGGGATGGCGTGACTACCACATCAGTGACGACGGCAGCGAGATTACCCTCGGTGTCGGCATTCTCGGCGCCGAGGCCAACGGCTACCTGGCCCCCTACGGCAAGAAAATCGGACCGGACCCGGCTTCTATCAATTCGGCCAAGATCGGCGGCATCGTCTCCAACAATGCCTGCGGTATGGCCAGCGGAATTACCGGCAACAGTATGGGGACGATCCTGGGCATGCGCATTATCTTTGCCGACGGCAGCGTGCTGGACACGCGCGATGAAGACAGCCGCACGGCATTTCTGGACCAGCGCCGCGACCTGGTCGACGGCGTCACCGAACTGTCCCGGCGCCTCAAGCAAGAGCCGGCAACCGTGGCCCGCATCCAGCGCAAATACGCGATCAAAAACACCACCGGCTACAGTGTCAGCGCCCTGCTCAATTATGACGATCCTATTGAAATGATCCAACACCTGATTATCGGGTCGGAAGGCACCCTGGGCTTTATATCCGAAGTGACCTTTCGAACCCTGGACGAGCCTGCCAGCAAGTCCACCGCCCTGATGCTGTTTCCGGATATTGCCCGGGCCTGCGAGGCTGTCGTGGTCTTAAAGGATTGCCGGGTCAGTGCCGCCGAACTCATGGACCGGGCCTCGCTGCGCTCGGTGGAGGATAAGGCCGGTATGCCGTCCTACATCAAATCCCTGGGGGAGACGGTGACGGCCCTGCTGGTCGACTCGGCCGCCGCCGACAGCGACACTCTGCAGCAGCAGGTCAACGAAATCAACAGCAAGTTCACGGGATTTCCCATGGTGCGTGAATTTGCTTTTTCTGCCGATCCCGATCAATCCGAAGCCCTGTGGAATATCCGCAAGGGATTGTTCCCTTCCGTCTGCCACGCCCGCCGGAAGGGCACCACGGTGATCATCGAAGACATTGCCGTGCCGATCGAGCAACTGCGGGACTGTTTGCTGGAACTGCAGGCAATGTTCCAGCGCTACGATTACAAAGACTCCATCATCTGGGGCCATGTCTTTGACGGCAACGTGCATTTCGTGCTGACCCTTGACCTGGCGGATCCCGGGGAGATCGAGAAGTACAAGGTCTTTATGGAAGAGCTGGCCGATGTGGTCGTGGACCGGTACGACGGCTCCCTGAAGGCCGAGCATGGCACCGGCAGGAATATGGCGCCCTTCGTGCGGCGGGAGTGGGGTGATGTGGTCTACGACGTCATGCGGGGAATCAAGGCTGTCTTCGACCCGGAAACCATGCTCAACCCGGGCGTGATCATCAACGACGATCCCGAGGCCCATGCCAAGAACATCAAGCCCATGCCCCGGGCCCACGATCTGGTGGACACCTGCACCGAGTGCGGATTCTGTGAACGCAGCTGCATGTCCCACGAATTGACCCTTTCGGCCCGCCAGCGCATTGTCGTCTACCGGGAGATCATCCGCCTGGCTGCCTCCGGCGAAGACCCGGCCCTGCTGGCGAAACTTAAAAAGGAATACCTGTACTACGGGGATCAGACCTGCGCCACCGACGGACTGTGTGCCCTGACCTGCCCGGTGGAGATCGATACGGGCCGGCTCATCAAAGCCCTGCGCCATGACCGCCTGTCGCCCGCCGCTCGCCGGATCGGCGACCAGGTGGCCAAGCGGATGGATACGGTAACTGCCTTTTCCCGTTTCAGCCTCAATTTGCTCGACTGGACGCACAGGCTGCTGGGATCCCGGCCATTGCCACCAGGCTGCGTTCTCTTTCCGGAGATCGACTGCCCCTGTGGTCGCCGGCGATGCCCAAAGGTGGGCCAGCATCAGCATGGCATGCATATGGTTCGGCTCAGGCGGACAAAGTCGTTTATTTTCCGGCCTGCATAAACCGCGCTATGGGGCCGGCCCGAGGCTCCGAGGAGCGATCTTTGAGCCAGGTTACCGGGTCTCTTCTCAAAAAGGCCGGCTTCAGCATCATTTATCCGGCTGATACGGATAAGCTGTGCTGCGGCATGCCCTTTGCCAGCAAAGGATTCTCAGAGACCGCCGCCGCCAAGGCCGACGAGCTGGGCCAAGCCTTGCTGGAAGTGTCGGACAACGGCCGCATCCCGATTTTGTGCGACATGAGCCCCTGCCTCTACCACATGAAAGAAACCCTGGACGCCCGCCTGCAGTTGTTTGAACCCATCCGCTTTGCACTGGACTACCTGGCGCCGCGTCTCACCTTTGAACAGATTTCCGAACCGGTTGCGATTCACACGGTGTGCAGCGCCAAGAAGAGGGGATTGGAAGCCGATTTTCGACGACTGGCCGAATTGTGCGCCGAAAAAGTGGTGACCCCCGAAGTGACCTGCTGCGGATTTGCCGGCGATCGGGGCTTTACCGTACCCGAGCTGAACGCCTACGGGCTGAGAGGGCTGGAAAAGCAGCTTCCCGCGGACGTCCACACGGGCTACTCCACCAGCCGCACCTGCGAAATCGGCCTGACGACCCACAGCGGCATCGACTACCGATCGATTTTATATCTGGTCGATCAATGCACGCGGCCCAAATCCGGATGAAGGGTCTCGGCCTATGTTCGATAAGTTACCTTTATACTATCTGATATTTTAAAAGCTTGAATAGTTGTCATCCAGTTTGGAGCTATATGGATTACCACCTCTATTTCATTCCACCCTGCAGCTTCTTGACGAGATATTCAAACGAACTCGGCTGGACACCAATACCCTGAAATGGATCGCTCAGTGTCAGAATCAGATACAGTACCAGGCCTACAAATCATGTTTGTTTCCCTTTTGAGCTTTTTCCCAGATCAAATATCAAGCAAGTAAAGATACATTGAGAATACCCGGAAAAAAGCAAAAATACAGATATGCAGAAAGATCACAGCTCCTGAAGGCTGTTCAATTTTATGTTTTTAAGACCACCGATGTTATATCATCCTCAATTTTGGCCTCACCTATAAATTGATACAAAACGGCAAAAATTGCATCCACAATTTGCCCTGCGTCTGAAGAGGCGTTTTGTCGAATTGCATTTAGGATTGGCTCTTTGCCTAACATCTCTCCCTTTTTGTTGCGTGCCTCCCAGACTCCGTCTGTACTGAGGAAAATGATTTGACCATTGGGAAAATCAGTTTTTTTATATTCCTCATAGATCCATTCGGCATCCACACCAAGGGCTATTCCCGAACCGCCAAGCTCACTGAAAGAATCGGAACCCGGATCATAGACAAAGCCGGGATCATGTCCGGCGCGCACCCATTCGAGTTGTCTTGAGGCAGGGTCGAGAGCCAGAAAAAACATGGTCATAAATTGCCCGGAATCTTCGACATCTTTAACCAGTTGGCGGTTTACATCAGAAATGATCCTGGCGGTGCCGCCCGGTAATGAGGCTCGCTGCCGCAGAGAAGAACGAACAGTGGCCATGAGTAAAGCCGAGGGAATACCGTGTCCGGAGACATCACCGATGGCCACACCAACTTTTTGCTTGGCAGCGGCATTAATAGTTATAAAATCGTAGTAATCCCCGCCGGTTTCATCACAGTAGACGCTTTTGCCGGCGATATCGAATCCATCAACTTTCAGATTACTTTTAGGAAGAAGATTCTGTTGAACCTCCTTGGCCAAATCAAGAGACCGCTGCATTTTTTCGCGTTCAATCAGGCCGTTGGTCATTTCATTGATGGCATCACCCGTATACCCGATTTCATCGTTGGAAAAAACCTGCACCCTTCTGTCAAAGCGACCGTTTCTTATCCTGCGAAGCGTCTGAATAATGTCCCGGAAAGGGAGGCTCAGATTGCGGCTCACCAAAAAAGTCAAGCAAATGCCGATCCCGATAAAAATAAATGCATTGATATGGATCGCCGGTTGTAGTTTTGCAAGCGCGAGGGCCGGTTCGTGTTGACTTCCCAAGATTCTGTTCAGAATCAGGATTATGCTGATCAGGGGAATCAGATTACATGCGAAGAGCAGGGCTGCCAGGCGGGTTCGGATTCTAATTCGCAGCGTATTCGGAATGGCGGAAAGACCGCCGTCTGGAAAGAAATACGGCGCCAGCCGCTTTTGCAGCACGTGCTCGAGCAGGAAAAAAGCGACGGTGACAGTGATCAAGCCAATACTCAGACCATTATACAAGCTGCGCTGAACCAGCTGTGTTCCGGAATCATGAGCCCAATAAATCGTCGTCCAAATAATTGCCCACAGAACCCAGATACCAAAATCCAGTGCGATTAAAACAAAAGGCTCGTTTAACAACCGCTGGCGGGCTTTCAATTTAAGATCCTCGGATATGGATGAGCGCCGGGACAGGGCATTTAGGTAATGGCGGATAGGTCTTTCATAGAGCAATGTCATCACAATAGCGAAAAAAAATGCAAATGGATCAAAGAGCGCAGCGGTCCAATAGATGATTGGATTGTCAAATAACTCTTTGGGAAACGGCTCAGCTCTGTGTATCAAAACGATCGCCAAAAAAACACCGATGAAGTTGGCAAAAAAGTTAGCAACGAGCATTTCGTTTTTCAGTTGGAAAAGTTTTGATTTTTTCATGATTTGTTCTCTTCTAAACGGAGAATTTAAACTCATCAGGGAGGGAAGAAACCGTCTGATTTCACCATATGCGGACGAACGAGCCATTTTGATTGGAGACAACTTCGGCAGGCCGGACGGTTTTTAAATGGTCGAAATCAGATTCGTCAACGGTTAGGATCGGAAAAGTTTTGCCGTAAAAGTGCTTGCCCACAACCGGGCCGGTGGCAAGCAATGGTTCTGTCCTGATGTTGATAATTGCCGCCGGGGCAAGATTCAAGCGTAAAAGCTCTAACAGCATAAGCGATCCCGTACTCGATCCCTTGCCGAACGGGAACGCCAGAATGCGGCCTGAAATGGATTCTCCAAACAGTTCATGGCGCTTGTCGCTAATATTGCCGCTCAGCGGATCCACACATCCCCAAAAGCTTGTTGCCTGTCGGGTGGACAAAACACGGCCTTTAGCGGTTCCGGGCAGAATACAGTTTGCTGCTATTTCCATAGCGGTTTTTTCTTCCATTCCCCGGCAACAGCGGTTTCAACGCAGCCACGTGTTGCTGAAAAAATTACCTCAAGTCCGGTTTGGGAGAAACAGTAGTTGGCATACTTGACGGAATCCGACATAGCGCATTTAAAATCCCAACTCTTTTTAGGATACTGCAGCGGGCATCCATCGGTGAAAACCCTGGCCCCGGATCGTTCGATGGCTTTCAGAATATGCATTGCCTCTATTTGCTTGTAAGTTTGACGGCTGGTGAAGATCCAGAACTCGATTCCGTTTTTAATTTCTCGGCCGGCCAGGTATTTTGCCAGGTTTTTAAATTCGTCCACGGAGTAGTGAGGGCATCCCAGAGCGATCAGATCGGGCATTGAACAGGCGCCCTGATTCAGACGCGATTCGGCCGAGGCAAGCATCTCGCCGGTGACAACGATCGGTTCTTTTGGCGTTCTATCCGGGAAACAAGTTTTTAGGTCCGGGGCTTCAGGGGTTATTCCAATCATGTGGAACAAACCAACGGCACCTGACGAGGCGGCCGCGGCGCTAAAGGATTTGAGGCTGTCCATCGATACATTTGGAGGGATTCCTTCAATGGCGGCCACTTTATCCCCGACCAATTCTCCGAAAACAAATCCCAACAAGGGATATATCCTGAAATCGTCAAAGGCACGGGCCGGCAGATCTTTTATTTCAAGCAGAATTTCTGCTTTGCGGTTTGCAGCCATGTGGAGACCGAGTTCCGGAACCCGGCCGGTTACGGCTGCACAAACGTCGGTCAGATCCGCATATCTCTCCGTTCTTGCTCCGATCACGGAATTTACAAAGGCTACCGCATTGGATTCACCCCAGGCAATCTGGTCGCCAAAAGAAGGGATCAAACCCTGCTGGTAGGGAGCACACGTCCACGTGGGCATTGCGCCCATTTTCAGATAAGCGCTCTCGAGCCGGCGACTGCCTTCAAGAAGGTCTTCAGGCACTCTCAGTTTCTCATGATGGCGCAGATCGATAGATGCCGGGTTCAGTTGCGTCGGAACGACAAATCTTCCGCCCGACGCGGCCATTTCTTCGGCAAATTCCACACCGGCATCCACCATGTAAAGCGTCATATCGATGTGAACCTGGGAAATAGCGATCATCCTTTGCGCGCCGTAGAGCTCGCCCAAATCACAAAGGATATTCATCGCCAGCTCACATGCTTTACCGTTTTTTCCCGCAAGCATGCGCTGTTCCGTATCGTCCAAGTGCATAGAAGTTCCTTTGCTACTCAACTTTTCTGTGGAGCGCTGATTCTTTTTCCGGCATCCGGTGATCCTTGCCCAGCAGGCAGACACCAGAAGACAGATGTCAGAGGACAGATATATCGACTTCAGATCGCTTTGCCCTAGTAGGCACCATGCCCTAGGCCTGCCAACCCGTACCGATTCATACCAGTTATAAAGGTTGTCATATATATGTTCCCTTTGCCGGACTTCCTAACCGAAGAAATTGTAGAGTATCGCGGATAGAAGCTGTTTGAACATGACAACCGCTATGATATTTTTTATGCACAATATTCAAAATTTTTCCGCAGCGATGTGACAGATGTCAACTAATGCCATGGTTTTTTCACACCGGCGCTGGCACATTTGGCTGAAAATCGAAGAACGCTGGCTCAATAAACACTTCTATAAAAATGAAAATAAAATATTTAGAGTGTTTGGGCAAGGCCATCTTGGCGATTTGCGGCAACCTATCCAGTAAAATACAGCCATCGGAACGTTTTTTTGACAAACGGGCTAAGAATGTCGCTTTGATTTGCCCTGCCGGTTCTAAAATCATTCGGAACTCGCAATGTGTACCGAAACAGGTCCTGGACTTGCAATAGCGGCCACAATGGTTTAGGGTGAAACCGTTTCTATACGACCGAAAAGGAGGATGCGGATATGATTCAGGTGATTGCCACCATCGAATTGAAATCCGGGTGCCGCGAGGAGTTTTTGCCTATTTTGAAGGGAAATATCCCCGCGGTGAAAGCCGAAGACGGCTGTCTGGCCTACGACCCCTTTGTCGACGTTGACTCCGGCCTGCCGTTTCAGGGTGAGATCCGGCAGAACACGGTCACCCTGGTCGAAGCCTGGAGCAGCATCGAAGCACTGCATGCCCATCTGAAAGCGCCCCATATGGCAGCCTATCGGGATAAAGTGAAAGACCTGGTTGTAAGTGTTACCATTCAGGTTCTCAAACCCGTTTAATTTGTCAGCATACCAAAAAAATAGGTTTGGCAGGGTCCGCGAACATCTGACGGCACCCTGGACCAAATTAGCACCGTTGCCTACTACCAATGAGCTACGAGCTATGAGCTGAATCGTGGCAAGTGATCCGGCGCCTTTCCAGATCATTTGCCACGATTCACAAACCAGTCGATCAACTGCCGGGCAATGGTAATCCTGGGGGGAATGGAAGGAAGGTTGTCGGCCGTGAACCAGCCGGCAGCTCTGAGCTCGGCAGGATTCGTTTTGATCTCACCCCCGGCGTAGTCGGCCAAAAACGCCGCCATCAACGAATTCGGAAAGGGCCATGGCTGACTGGCAAAGTAGCGGATATTTGCCACCGAGAGCCCGACCTCTTCGCGGATTTCTCTGGCGACACAATCCTCTAGATTTTCTCCCGGTTCCACAAAGCCTGCCAGCACGCTGTAATATCCCGGCTTGAATCGAACATTGTTGGCCAGAAGGAGTTGGTCGTCCCGGATAACGGCGACGATGACGGCCGGAGAAACGCGCGGATAGTTGACCAGACGGCAGCTCGGACAGACCTTGGCGCGTTCTTCCCGGGCGTCCTCGGTCGGCCGCCCGCACTGGCCGCAAAACCGGTGGCTGCGGTTCCAATCGACCAGCTGGTTTGCCCGGCCGGCGATCCAGACCAGGTCCTCATCCAGCTGACCGAAAAATAGATCGCGCAGACTTTTCAACACCCATGGGTTTGACACATCGCCGCTGTCGGCCAGTTCCGCGGCAAAGCAATCAACCCCGTCCAGAAGGCCCAGAAACTGCTTGCTGACCAGCAGGGGTTTGAAAATAGTCAAATCCCGTGATCGGGGGACGCGCAAGCCGTTGGTGGCAGTATTTATCAGCATGCGGTCCCGGTGAAAAACAAACCACAGCGCATCGTCCGCTTGAGCTGACGGAAGTTTGAAGTCAGGAGAAAATGGCATGGTTCTCTAAAATCCTGTCCCGGATCCGCCAAAGGCGGAGAAACAGAAAAGACAGAATAATCACGAAAGCACGAAATGACGAAAACACGAAAAAATCAAGGTAAACTTCGTGCTTTCAAGATTTCGTGTTTTCGTGATGAAAATATTTTTCCAAAAAACGCAAACAATTCACAAAAAGTCTAATCAGTTCCCAACCTCAATTGTCCCGGTTGTGGAAGGTCTCGCGGATACGCCGAGGAAGTTTGGGGATGTAGTTTTCCAGCAGAAACGCCTTAAAATCAGTTAAGACGCTGGCCCGGCCCTCGATGTAGTCTTTTTCCGAGGGGTCGCCGTTGGACTTTTCCAGCGCTGCCTCGGTCTCGGCCAGGCGCTGTTCAACGAATTTGTTCATATCCATTAAATAGACGTAAGCCATACGGGTTAATGTCTCCAGAAAGATACTAAATAGGGCTACAAGATTTCTAAGTATAATCGATTGTTTGAAGTGAAAAAAATCAAGCGCCAAATAACATCGTAAATGCTTATCTAATAATAGCGCTGGGTTTTCAGATCGATATGCTGCGTCATATACTGACGAAGCTTGTCCAGTTCATAAAGCTGGCCCTCGTAGAAACGACGGGATGCCGGATTGTCGGCCATCTTGGCTTTTTTCAATTGATCGGTCGCGGCCGCAATTTTAGCGCTGATGTACTGGTGTATCTCAACGGCATACTGGTTGGCCATATTGGATCACCCGGTCTTTCCTCGGGCTTTTTCGGCAAACAACTCGAATCGCCGGGCTTCGGCCTGGTTGCCCTGGGTGGCATATATCTGACTGATTTTTTCATAAAAATCGGCTTTGTTGAGCGGATCTTCCTTGACCAGAGACAGATACAGCTCCAGCACCTCGGAGGTGTGCAGCCCCGAGGCAAAACTGAGGTCGGCGTACTTCAGCTTGATGAAAGGGTCGATGCGCGCGTGACAGCTGCTGCACTGGTCCATGATGGTGCGGTAGATATTGCGGGCGTTGGCCTTCTCGTTTAAGGCCTCATGGGTTTTGGCCAGGGCGCGGGCAATGGTTTCATTCCAGTCATAGGTTTTCAACAGATCCCGATACAGCGTCTTGGCTTCCTTGAATTTTCCGGCATGATAAAGGGTTTCACCGCGCAGCACAACACCGGCAACAGATTCCGCCATTTCCGGCGGCAGGCTGTCAAGGAGTGCTTCGGCGCTGTCAAAGGCGTTGGTTTCCCAGTAAATTTCGCACAGCAGCTGGTAGGCCGGCAGCGTCTCGGGCCGGTGTTGAATAAAGCCTTCCAGCAGCTTCCTGGCATCGTCAAATTTTTCCAGGTTCAAATATGCGGTCGACAATTCCAGAGGGATAAAAGTCCGGGAATCGGCATTTTCCGCCAGAGCTCTGGACAGGTATGCTGCGGCGGACTCAAAATCCCCGCGGTTCAGTGCGATGTAGCCATGTTGAAAGGCATCCCCGTAGTCCTGGTAGGCTTTTTGGACGTCTTCGGGAAGGGTGCCGATCAGGGCCGTGAAATATTCACCATCGGGCGCTTCGTCAGCGGTCTCATCAGGCGGTTCCATGTCGGGCTCGGTTGTTTCAACATCCGGTTCCTCGTTCTGGATCACTTCGAGGGTGCGGGCCTCGAGATCGCGTTTCTGACTTTCGAGTTGGCTGACGATATCCGGATCCTGGGTAAGTTCAAGTGCCAGCTCGATATACTGCTGGGCGTCCTCGTTGTAGCCGGCCGCCATCATGTCGGCGGCTGTTTTTTTATGCTGCAATGCGAGGGATTGCCTGCTGTTGAGGATTTTATCCTTCAGATTTTGGCGGAAACCGTCATCCCAGGGAGCCGTTTTCTCCAACCGTGCCAGGGCACGTTCGTATTCAACGATAGCCTTGCCAAATGCACCGGTGTCTGCCAATCTATCCCCCTTCGATTCATAATCTTCGGGGTTTTTGCTAGAAAAAATGTTTAGTAATCCCATTGGTTTCGATAGTGGTTTAAGTAAATTAAAGTTAATCCTGCAGAACTTTCCCTCTATCCTAGTCAATCACCTCGGTTCATCTAACGCCCGGGGATGATAATGTTGGAATCCGGCTTTTGAATCTGAGATTGTTCCTGCTCCTGGTACTTTTTAACCTCTTCAATCAACCGGTCCATGGCCGCCTGCATAGCCTCCGGAAAATTCTTGATGGCCTGGGCCAATTCCTTGGCACCGATGACATTTTGAATCGGCAGTGGGCCGTTGGGGGTCATTATGCTGGTGTGTCCGACGAACACCGTTTTGCGGCTTTTATCGGCACTACCGTCGGGTTTGACCGGTGTGAGGCGTTTGATGGTGCCGATCTTCAGATCGGTAAATGATTCCTCGACATACAGGTTCGAACGGTCGATTTTGAACTCTTCCTGATTCTGTTCTCCATTTGCCATGCTTTCCAGTCTCCTTTGGCACTCGCAGTTTGGTTGCGTCAATTTAGCAGATCAACTTGAAGAACGCAACCGTATATCAGGCTGGTGATTGACTTCTCTGTTCGCGGGCTTAGTTTTTTTACAGAAACGCCGGCCTTCTGAGATATGGCGGCAACCTATATTAGCGCCGCCGCTGTCCGCAGGCGTCCAGTCTGATCGCAAAAGAAACTCAAGTCGAGTTATCTCTCACAGAGTCCGCGGAGTTCTCAGAGAAAAGAAAAGATTCTCTGTGTACTCAGCGGGCTCTGCGAGATATTTAATTAAAGCTTCATATAAGCATTCCGGATGCCGACCTGCGAGGTGACTATGAATAAAAACAAAAAAATTACCCGGCGCGACTTCATGGCAGCAGCCGGAGGCAGCCTGGTATCCATCGGGCTGCCGGGTGTGTTCATAAAACTGCTGGATTCCGAAAACCGTGCCGTTGCGGCTGAACTCAGGCCCGACGGACGGCCGCGAATTCCTCCCGGCCAGCATGCCGTTAAGGCACTGCCGAATATGGGCGGCAGCAGGGGCCCTTTGAGCCTGTCGGATTGGCGCCTTGAAATCGGCGGCGAAGTTGAAAAACCTGCGACCTTGAAATTTGCCGATCTGATGGCTTTAAGGCAGGTAGATCTGTCCTGCGATGTTCACTGCGTGACAGGCTGGACGCTGTTGGATTCGCGCTGGCGGGGTGTCCCCATGACGGCCTTGATGGATTTGGTCAAAGTGAAAGACGGTGCCCGGTTCGTCATTTTCGAAGCCGCGGGCGATTATTCGAGCAATATCCCGCTGAGCGAGGCCCGCAAGGACAACGTGGTGCTGGCCCATGAATACGCCGGCAGCGCGCTGCCGCCGGTTCACGGTGCGCCCTTGCGTGCACTGGTACCGGATCGCTATTTTTATAAGAGTGCCAAATGGCTCAAGGCGCTCAGATTCACAGCCGTAGATGAGCCGGGGTATTATGAGAGCAGCGGCTACAGCAACAGTGCCGATCCTTGGAAGGAAGAGCGCTTCGATTGATGGACCTGTCCGATGATCTTGATGGAGTCGTAAAAGTCAATCCGGTTCGCTGCGGTGTGCCTTTTCGGAGTTTTCGACTCCAGCGCCTAAATTCCAGCGAACACGTCGCCAACCCCTCAAACAGCTTGTCCGCCAGGCGGCGGATTAACGCCGCCGGTTTTGAAACCCTATTCCCTAAAAGGGGCCTTGTCGCTCGCCGATCCGACTTTTGCTAGTCGGCCGATCTTGGTGTCCCCCGGCGCCTTCCTAGATCGTCCCATATGATTACAAATAACAATTAACCAATAACCAATAACCCGCGGTTGGTTCCAGACCATTTGCGTTCTCACTTGCGGGGTAACATCAAGACAAACGGAATTCCGGCCATACCCAAAGCCGCGCTGATCAGATAGGTGGTATTTAATCCGATCCGATCGGCGATGAAACCGACCACCACGACCACAGCCGAGCGGGCCAAAAAGGACATCATCATAAAAAAACCGTTGGCCGCCGCCGGAGAGTGCCTGGCATTTTCCTGCACCAGAGCCAGCATAACGGGTGTGGTCGATAAAAGCGTAAAACCTGTTGCAATCAGGGCCGCTATCCGCAGCCAGCCGCCGCTTAAGGTAAAGATTGCCAGCAAAAGGGGTGCTCCCAGCAGCGAGATCAGCAAGGTCCTGCGGCGTCCGAACCAGTCGCTGAGGGAACCGGCCGTGAGGACCCCGGCCACACCGGCAGCTTCAAACAAGGTCAGAGCGATGCCGGCCAGCCACAGATTGCCGGTTTCCATTTTAATATAGGTCGGCAAAAAAGCGGTCATGGAAGCATGCATGAAACCGCGGGTGAGCAGAATTGCAGACAGGGGCAGTAAAACATCGCTCAGGCCGCGCCAGGTCTCACCGATCGATATTTTGGGCTTTGAACCAAGCTTTTTGACCGGGGCGGTGCGGAACTTGAAATACAGCCAGACAGATGCGAGCAAACCGAATATCATTACCGGATAGAAATCTTCGAGTCCGAAAACGGAAACCGCTGCGACCGCCACCAGGGGCCCCACCGAGCGGGCCAGTTCTCCGCCGGTCATGAAAAAACTCATGCCACGCCCCTTTCTGGAGGCTGACAACTCCGCGATCATCATCGGTGCCGGCACGTGGAATACGGACACGCTGATGCCGGTTGCAAACAGGAGGATCAGCAACACGGCATAGCTGGGTGCCATCCCGATCAGGCTCATGGGCACCGCTGTCAGTGCGGGGGCCAAAATTACAAAATAGCGCACGCTGATGCGATCGGCCATTAAGCCGATATAGGGATTCAGCAAGGCCGGGATTTGCATTATTGTTGACAGGAAACCTGCCTGGGTCAGCGACATGGATAATTTTTCAATTAAAAGCGGCAAGAGCGGAGAGAGAAAACTGGAATAGACGTCGTGAATAAAATGGCCGATGGACAAGGCCAGGATTTTTCCGGTTTGAAAACCTTGAGCGCTGCTGCGGATTGCTTTATCTGTTTTTGATGTGGATTCAGACATCATCAATGGACCCTCTGACCACTGGTGAGCATGTACGTGAAAAAATATAGCACCTAAGCTTTTGGCAGATTCCTGTCAACCCCAAAGAGCCATTCCGGGTTCAGGGTTTAGGGTTCAGAGGTTCACGGTTCTCCGATTAACGCGCAGACCTCTGAACCTGCAACCCTGAACGTTGAACCTCTGAACCGATACGATGAGATCTTGATTATTCGGAAAAGAAACTTAGATTCGGTGGTATGGGAACAGAGGTATGCCTCGATCAGGCCGGCGGCCGTTTGGGGTGATATCCTCACTTTGAAACGCATTTTTATCCGGGCGGTTTCAACCGCAACGGTTTATATACTATAAGGAGATCCTGCGATGGGCAAAATTGTTGTGATCGACTCCGACGAATGCATCGGCTGCGAAAGTTGTGTGGAGCTTTGCGCGGAAGTGTTCGCCTTTAACGAAAACGAGGAAAAAGCCGAGGTCATCCTACCCGAAGGCGGTCCGGAGGATTGTATCGAAGAAGCGATGGATACGTGTCCGACGGAGTGTATTCGTTACGAAGAATAAAACGGGGTCTAGGTGCAACCGTTTCGATAAAGCCACCGATTCCACCCTCCAGAATTTCGAAACATTTTCTTCAAAGGCGGTCTACCCCCGTTTTATTTCATAAAAACTAACATCGGCAGGGCCGTGGCCGGCCCTGCCTCAATCTTTGTTATCGATCTATCGACTAATTTTATTTGTCGAGTTTGCTGAACTTGGCTCCCTTGATGGACATGTCGGCGATAAGCCCTTTGACATCGAACACGAAGGCAACGATCGGTCCTTTGTTCATGGCTGAAATCGCGCTGTCACCGGCACCGAGGGTAACCAGGGCAACGTTGCCGTCGACCCCGGCTTCCCAGCCCTTGCTGTCGCGGAACTTTTTCAGAACGTCGTTTGAATTGAATGCGAGGATGATGTCTTTGGCCTCCCCGCCGATCTGCAGCCCGATTGAGCCTGCGGCCATGCGATAGTACTCGACTGTTTTGCCGCCGACCCGCATGGCTCCCTGGCCGTACTCGCCCCCAACGATAAAGGCCCCCTTTTTGACATTCGGTAAAACCAGCAGGCCTTTGGCGCGGCGGGCGACTTCCTTGCCGTCTTTGACGTGTGTGTAAAACCGCTCTAAAGCGGCATCGACACTGGCGTTGATTTCGTTGGCGCTCGCCCCGAATGACGGGCCGGCCAACAACGTGCCGCCCAACAAGAGCGCGGCTGTCAAAAAGAATAAAAATCTGACGTGTGTATGGGTTGGGATGATCGTTTTTGGTTTCATATGCAGTTCGTCCTTCATGATTGTTATTGCGTTCGTTGGGATGCAAACTTCGGATTCCCCCCGGCGTTGCTGCCCCTCGAACCGGGTTATACAGATGTTGAAATATATACGCTGACATTAAGTACGGAGCGTGAAAATGCAAGTCGGATTGTTGTCCATCGATAGGGTCCGATTCCGGATCCGGAAGGGGCATGTTCGTGCGGGTGTTCAGCGGATTTGCCCGACGGAAGTCGTCGTCGGGGCGACCGGCAGAGGCCTGGCCTTGGCGCGGCTGAGAAATATGCGCATGGCGGCTGAAGACGCCAGGCTGCCAAGGGTCAGACCGACCGGGCCGATCAAGTGCCCGGGAACACCGGCTTTGAGCAGACCGTACCCGGCGGCGACGGTGGTCGCTAAAAAAAATGCATGTCCGGTGAGCACCGCCATCGGCTTTTTCTGCCCGGCCGCCAGGCCTTCACTCTGGGCACGGATGGCGACGCTGACGGGAAACGATACCAGCATGATGGCTGTCAGCCTTACCAGGTGAAGGTCCTGCAGATCCAGTCGCTGAAGTCTGACGTAGTAAAACTCGATGAGTCCCGGCAGGGTGAAAGTCAGGGGCAGCAGGCCCAGAACCAAACCGGCCGCCAGGGCAAAAAATAGGGTCCGGCGATCCGTATTGGATTGGGGCGGAAAGACCAGGACAATGGTCTGAATGCGGTTGGCGGCAAAGGCCATGGGATTGGCCAGGCCCAGGGCCAGGTAATACACCGGGAGAATGCGCCCGGGATCAGGGGCACGGGCGATAAAACCGGCCAGAACGATAGCTGAAATCGACAGGAAATAGCCGCCGATCGACAGGGGCAGATTAAATCTGAAAATTTCCCCGGCCCCGGGCGTTTGCTGCGGAAGGGATTTAAGGGACGCCAAAAAGGGGCCGGCAAAAAATCTGGAGATCACGGCTTCCACTGCTACCGGCACGGTCAGGCAAACCACGGCCCAGATCGGGCCGACCAGACCCAAAATGCAAAACAACGGTGACAATAGGGCGGTGAGGACGATGCGGCCGATGGTTGCCAGGCTCGCTTTGCCGGTGGCCTTGCCGATGTACATGACGACAAAATAAGGAATCCTTACAAAAAAAAGAAACTGCAGCGGGATGCTGGCCAGAAAAGTGATGCGGGCCGGTCGTTCGATGTCCGGCGGCAGACTGATGATTTTGCCGAAAAGCAGGTGCGCCAGGACCGGGGTGCACAGCAGGGCCTGAATCGTGATGCCGTAACACCGGTCAGAAGGGTGACGCTCTGAAATTTTTGATATCCTTCGCGGGTTTTGGCAAAGACCATTCCGGTGGTGACGTAGCTGATGGCGAACATCCCGAAAAAAAACATCACAATGTTGGCCTGCGCCAAACCGGCCAGGTTAAGCGGTCCTCCGGGACCGCGCGAAGCCACCATGGCGACGAGGGGATAGCACAGGGCCTGGGACGCGGCCTGGATGGCCAGCGGCACGAAAAAACGGCTGAGGGTCCGGCCGCTTGGGGAAGCTGATATGGGTGTTGTCAATGATGACTTCCAGCTGCGATAAACGGTGGTAATCCAGGATTTTTGCGATGGAAGGGTTTAAATCCCAAATCACAAAACTCAAATTACAATGCATCGAAGTTTCCGATCAGCCTGACTTCCCGATCGAGTCGCACGCCGAAACGGTCGTAAACCTTTTTTTCGATCAATTTGATCAGAGCAAATACATTCGCAGCTGAGGCGTTGTCGACGTTCAAGATAAACCCGGCATGTTTCGGGCTGACCATGGCCCCGCCGATCCTTTCACCCTTCAGCCCGGTGTCTTCGATCAAGGCCCCGGCATAATAGCCGGGGGGACGCTTGAAGACGCTGCCGCAGGAAGGATTCCCCAGCGGCTGCTTCTCGGCCCGCAGGGCCAGGATGTCATCCATGCGGGTGGACAGGGTGTGCGGATCGGATGCTTTAAAGCGAAAAACTGCGGACGTGATGACGACATCTTCCAACTGCGGCACCCTCCGGTAGCCAAAGTCAATAGCGCTGCGGGCGGCCTGAAAAGGAGAACCATTGCGGTAGAAGCCCTTGACGGTGTGGGTGGCGCTTTCGATTTCCTGTCCGAAGGCGCCTGCGTTCATCCGCAATGCGCCGCCGATTCCGCCGGGGATTCCCGCCAGCTGCTCCAGGCCCGACCACCCTTTTTTGACAGCGGCCCGAATTAACTCCAGCAGCAAAGTTCCGGCCAGCACCCTGGCCTGACGGTGCTCAAAGGTCACCGCACTGAGATTTTCGCCCAGGTAAAGGGTGACGCCATCCCATCCCCGGTCTGATATCAGTACATTCGTGCCCCGTCCCAATATAAACAAGGGGATGTCGTTGCGGTGTATGAACTCCAGGACGCGGCCGACGCCGCTTTCTGATCTTGGTGAAACCCAGACCGCCGTGGGACCGCCTATTTTATAGGTGGTGTAACCAGCCAGTGATTTACCGGTCTGAACATCTCCGTCAGTCACGCTGCGCAACTGTGCCGCGATGGCAGATGGATCAAAACTCATAATGTTTCTGTTTAATCATAAAAGCGCTCTGAAAGCAATTTTTGCGGATGGTTTTTTGTTCGACCATGCGCATTGCGGCAGCCGATTGGGCGATCCGTATCGACAACTTGCTGTAAGAAATCCGAACTGCGGACGACCTAGTAGCAAAAGAAGGGAATCAGCCTAACCGCTGACCAAAGGAGAGTCGACATGTATTATAAAATATTGATGTCCTATATATTTGTTGTTGTGCTGGCGTTGGTTGCCGCGGCTGCAACGCTGGTAGGCGCATTTTCCAAGGTTATCCACGACGGGGACAGCACGTTTATTGTCGACCGGCATGGAGAGCGCTGGGATGTAACCCAGGCCAGATCCATCGGCTTTATGCCGGAAAGATTCCAGCATGGAATCGGGCGCCATGCCTTCACCCCCCTCGACGATTCCTCCCTGAAAGAGGAAAGCCTGAAAGCATCCAGATCTTTGCGGGTCATCGGGATATCCGATGGAAAGGCCGCCAATGCCTATTCGATCCCAAAACTCTGGCGGCACGAGGTGGCCAACAGCAGCATCGGAGACAAGCAGATTGCGGCAGCCTACTGACCGCTGGTAGATCTGGCGGCTGTGTACAGCCGCGAAATCGATGGAAAAACCCTTACCCTGGCGCCTTCGGGATGGACCTATGCTAGAACGTTTGTTCTCTACGACCGGCAAACCAGTTCTCTCTGGTACCCCTACGATGAGGGCCTGATGGGCATCCAGGGATTGTATTTCAAAAGGTGGCTGCCTAAGCTTGAATCCGACGATACGCGCTGGCAGAACTGGAAGGCCAAACACCCCCATACTAAAATATTGGAGTAGCGCTGTATGTCGGAGGTCAAAGGTTGGATATCGGCAGATAGGACGGACAAAAAAAATGCGACGAAATGACACGCGGAATTACTGAAGGCGAAGTCAGCTGGATATCAGCTCTTGACGACTTAAGGCCTGGCGTTTTGACTGCTGATTCGAATTCAGGTATTAATTTCAGGGTAACGCCTTGAAAATCCGTTGTGAATCAAAGCAAAATATCCACCATCACACTCATGCTTGAGCGGCCAAAAATTCCTCAATGGCGGAGGTGACCGCTTCCGGTTCATCTACTGTGCATAGATGCGCAGCATCGGGGATGATCCGCAGGATTGCCCCTGGAATCCTAGCGGCGATCCGTTCGGCTTTGGCCACCGGCTGGGCAGAATCTTCGGCCCCCACGATGACGAGTGTGGGCGCCTGAATCCTGTCAAGTTCCTCGTAGCAACCGGCGCGCGCAAAAATGCCATGGCCGAATTTTATAATGGCCTTGCGGTTGTTGGCCATGAAGCGTCGTTTCCACTCCAAGACTTCATCCCGGCGCGCCGGGTCGTTTAAAAACTTGCGCCCGAAGAAAATCGGCATGGTGCGCCCGATCACGGGCCGGTACCCGAACCAGCGAACAACAAACAGCATCTGGTGATATTGACGGACCGCTTGCTGCGGTTCTGCGTCCGCCGATGTGTCCATCAAGACGAGGGATTTAACCAGATCAGGTCTCCGGATCCCCAGTCGCAGACCAATAAACCCGCCCGTAGACAGCCCGACAAAATGGCAGGGAGCGCAATCAAGGGCTTCGATGAATCCGACGGCGTCCTGGTACAAGTTCTCCATGTCGTAGCCGTTGGCGGTTATCTGGCTGCGGCCATGACCGCGGTGATCAAAACCGATACAACGATAGCGGTCCTTTAGCGTCTGCATTTGAGCATTGAAGTGATAGTGGTCGGCTATATAGCTGTGGGAGAAAACGATCGTTTCCGGTCCGGCTCCCATTTCTTCATAATGCAGCCGGATGCCGTTTGACAATATTTTCGGCATAGGGTCACCTCTTGGGTGTTTTTTTGGCTTCGTCAAGTATCTGGCAACCTTATACCCCGCATAAAAAAAGCTCAAGCTTTCATTTATTTATGCCGATAATTTCCATGGTCAGAACGATTGACCCACTTTGGCACGGAAATAAGTGCGGCGAATGGTGAAAGGCTCAACCCTGCTTCGGAGGCAGGCGGCTGAACCTGGTGCAAATCACTCGTCTGACTGCCAAAGTTGTCGGAGGGTAGAAGTTTTTCAGGGGGCGCAACACCAAAAAAAGGGGATTCGCATGCAAGCACAAGAGTTTTTCAGGGTCATCAGCGAGGTGGAATTTATTTGTGATGATATAGACGAAATCAAAGAACGAATTGACCTGACGAAATCCGAGAACCAAAGAATAACTCAAGCCATCACCAGTATTGAAAAAGCTAAGAAAATACTAACCGAGCTTTTTCCGAACATAAAATCCCTCAACAGCGACGTGCGTGAAGATCTGGAAGCCGAATTTGCCGATATGTACTAGTGTCATGTCCTATAAATAAGTTATAAAATGAGGGTCACTCCCGCGCAGGCGGGAGTCCAGCTCAAAGGCGTCTGGATCCCCTCCCCTGACTACGCTGGGGCAGGCTCTGCGCGGGGATGACAAACAGATTGCATGCTAAATTCATCATAAATTTTTTTAGCCATATTTCTGGGACACAACACTAGAAGCTATCTCAAATCCGCCTGAGGTGGATTGGCCTCCCGCCTTTGGCGGGCTTGGTGCCTCGTTTGCCTGCGCAGCGGGATAACCCATCGAATTCGATATGGCTTGTGGGCCTTAAATCCTCGACATTCCGGTATGTTTTCCTCCGGTTTAAGGCCCTGCGCCCGGGGAGGCGGGGTTAACGGCCGGCAGCTTCCCATTGCTTAGTTTTTGGCCTTATTCGAACAGCAGCCGGTGGGCAGGCTGATTACAAAAGGTTTTGTGCTACGGGGTCTGCCGGACCGTTATCGGGATCTATGGGGCAGCGATCATCCGGCCGGCACGGGGGTCTATGAGATTATCTTCTCTATATATCATCAAACGCCAGATTGTGACCGTTAGGCCAAGGTTCTCCGGCCACAAATTGTTTGCGGTAGCCGCCAGAAAGTTTTTGGAGGATGACTGCTTTAATTTATCTCTTTCCATTTCATTTGTTTTCCTGCTGTCGATAATTCCCTTTGCGACACTGAGCCTCATCGTGTTCGACCTGATTCAGCAATTGTTTTTTGCCCACACCAACTGGGCGGGCCGTGCCACCGAATTGCTCGCCGACGAGTTGAACCGAGTCATTCCTTTTGTTTCAAAGGAGTGGATGAAATCCCATGTCATCAATCCGGAAGCCTACGGGTCCTTTAAAGCCATCAACTTTTTGATGTTGCCGGTTATCAGCGGGCTCATTTTCAAATCCCTGGAAACATCCTACCGCAGGATTTTTGAGCTGCCTTCCCGCCATTTGCTCCTGGGGCAAGCCATCTATGTAACCATGAGTATCTTTGCGGTGCTGCTGTTTTTTGTCGCCAATTACATGTGGATAATATTGTCAACCTCGGCATCTCATTTTCTCAACAGCATCAACAAAACCCCCCATCTCGAGAACCTTTACCAGCTGGCGGTTAATTACACCCGCTCCCAGCCGATCAATTTTATGTCGCTTTTAATTCTGATCGGTTTCTACCTGGTCACCGTCCAATTGTTTTTGAATGTCAAAATAAAGTGGCGCTACAAGTTTTTTTGTGCGGTGATTTTCTGTTTGCTGTGGATATTGGCCCGCAAGTTTTTCGGCCTGTATATCCGTCATATTTCTGAAGTCAACCTGCTATACGGGTCCCTTTCTTCGGTCATTCTGTTTCTTCTGTGGATTTTTTATTCCTCGATGGCCTTGCTGTATTCTCTGGAAGTCATGCACGCGCTGCACCGCGGCAACTGGCGCTATCGCTGGTGGTAAAAAAACGCGTTGCGAGTTGCGGGTTACGAGACAACAACCGCACCGAACTTCAGATTCGACAGCGCCCCCCTATTCAACCATGTTTCCCGGCCTCCAAACCGCTAGAGCCGGAGACCATTCTTCTTTTAGATGAAAAATCGCATATATGCTTGATTATTTCATAAAATATGGAATATATTAAGGAAGCTATCTAGAAGCGGTTGCATTGTTCTGATTCCAGAAAGGATGACAGCATGGGTATCTATAGGCGAATCCCATTTCCGGTATGCATACTGGCGATTATATTAGGCTGCGCCGGCGGTAAGCCGACGCAGTGGGGCCACTTTCACGGCAATCTGGCCAACCAGGGGATTCAACGGGTTGACAGCGGTTTTGCCTTGTCCTCGAGTTGGATTTCAAAACCATACAGGATCACCGCCTCGTCACCGGTAATCGGCACCGACTATCAGAATCGCGAAGTCCTTTATGTCGGCACTGTCGATGGCATGCTGGTAGCGTTAAGAGCTGAGGATGGAAGCGAGAAGTGGATCAAATCACTGAGCGATGCCGGTTTGAAAACCCGCATTGTCTCTTCACCCGCGGTGTCGGTCAAACGCGATATTTATGTGGTCTCCAATCCCACGGCCGGCCCCGGCAGCACCCCGAGCATGCTTCACAAGTTTGACCAATTCGGCAGCCGTAAATGGTCTTTCACGTTTCCGGACAATGGATTTACGGCCGGGTCCCCCAAGGTCTTGTCGACCCAGACGGAAGCTCTGATTTTTATTTATCTTTCGGTGGGTATGATCGACGACCTTCAAGGCGCGCTTTTTGTGCTGCGCGATGAAGGGGAGCAGGTTCAGCTTCTCGATAGCCTGGCTCTGGGAACCTGTCGTTATGATTCGGCCGGAAGCGGAGCGCGCCTCGATGACCATTTGAATTTTTACGCGGATTCCTGGAAGCTGGCAGGTGCTTTTCCGCCGGCTACCGATGAGAATGGGGTTGTTCTGACGGACCATTTCATTGATCCCACTGTGGCGGTTGTCACCGGCCGGGAAAAACCGCTGATCGCCATCGCCGACAATCTTTGCAGCATCGGCGCCTATGAATGGAATGGTGCCGACCTGTCGGTCCTCTGGCGCCAGGCGCATCCCGGCGTAAAACACTCATCAGCGGCGGTCTCCGACAATGGGTTGATGGTGTTCGGAACGCGGGAAGGCCAAGTGCAGGCCCACGATGTGGAGACCGGCGTAAAAATGTGGGAACACGATGCCGGTCAACCCGTATTCGCAACACCGGGGCTCGCGGCGGAAGATTTTGTTTTTGTTGTGTCTAAAGACCACATCCAGGTGCTCGACATTTCAACCGGAACCCTGGCTAACGACACCAAATCCGGATCCAGATTGCCTCTGCTTGGGGTGACGCATTCATCTCCGGCAGTGGCTGCCAACCGCGTCTACGTCTCCACCCCGGAGATGCTGACCGTCACCCATGATCTTAAAACAAGGGGCCATGACACCCATTTCCATGGCAACGGGCTGTCGTCCGTGGCAATCGGTTCAGACGGCGCGGTCTATGGCGTCGCTTCCAACGGCAGAATATATAAATATGCCGGCACGGAGTAGTCTGCGACAGGGTGGTTGCGCTCAATCCACCCGACTATTTGCAAATTGCTCAGGTGAAAAGATTGTCAGGGTTGGCTTTCTTTTTGCAGGTGCTCCAAAATTTCATCCCAGTCTTTTACGGTTGTGCCGTCTTTGGTCTTTTCAAAGGTGAATCGATGTTCAACTTTCTTGGCAGCCGCTGACACCACTGCCGCGGAACCGATGATGGCATGCAGCCGGATACCCCTCTTTTTTAGTGCGCTCAATGTGCCGGCGCCTCGCCAACCGAGGATGACCGATTTGGGAAAGCCCTGTTTCTCGAGCCAGGCGCTGGAGATGCCTTTGCCGATGTAGCGGCTCAAATAAATAATCTTAAAATTTTTGTTCAGCGTTTTGACGGCCTCGAGGCTGTTTTTTTTGATTTCGTCGGAAAATACGGCGGTTTTAAACCCTTCCTCAACTTCGATCGCCAGCGCCCGATCTGCGGCGGTCATTACCAGCAGCAAACCTTCGGCCCGGTCTGAATCGGAACGCGCACTGATTTTTTTGTAGCCCGGGCTGCGGGGAATGTATTTCAGGTAACCATAGCCATCCCCGCCGGTCAATATTCTTTTCAAATGCTCATCTTCCAGATAGATATCCACCAAGCGGCCGCCGACCGCAAAAAACCGACCCTTGGTCAATACGGTGAGTCGAACCGGCGTATCGACGGTGGTCACGCGGTCCAGGACGACGACATCTGCCCGGCTGACCGTCGCAGCATAAAACAACTGCAAGGCTGTACAGGATGGGGGGTGTCCATTTTATAAATAAGGATTTCATTTTGTATAAATCTACATAAAGTTAAAAAGCGAAGCGTAGAACCGCACTATCCTCCTCCGGCGGACAAGTGTCGAAGGATGGAATCGCTGCGCTCCGTCATTCAAAATTCATGATTCGATATTCGCTTTCTCATCTTTACATAACTGTTTTTATTATCGGTTGGGCGGCATTCAGAGCCCAAAGAACGGCCGCGTCCAATCAGCCGTTTGTTCCGGGGCGATGAAAGTGGTCATATCTCCCCGGTTTGTTGCTGGAATCGACATTTTTAGAGCGCCAGCGATAATGAATGCTTCTTATTTCATGAATGGAATTTTACTCACGCTCAGCCGGTGATCTTGGCCTGATGGTATGCTAAATTCTTCTCCT
>Ga0209052_1000051_pt1 | contig 65922 bp, 53 predicted proteins | sample WorMetHEROISLAND_2_FD_187409 | JGI IMG/M metagenome (GOLD analysis project Ga0209052, IMG submission 187409) | Marine gutless worms symbiont microbial communities from Max Planck institute for Marine Microbiology, Germany - Olavius sp. 4 HERON... | ecosystem: Host-associated > Annelida >...
GACCTCATGATTGTAACCTTCCAGCCCGCCGTAGGCTTTGAACGAGTCGGTGCAAACAGGAGCGCCGGGCTGCGTGCGATTGACGCTAAAATCCTGTAGCGTAGCGGAACTGGCGGCCCTCACAGGATTCGTTGAAACTCGGCCTTCGCGCTCCACCACTCCGACGACTATTTGCTTCCCGATAGGGCCACGTCCAGCATAAGCTTTCTTGTCACTATGCTTGTTCTTCTCCTTGCCGCCGATGTAGGTTTCATCCACTTCCACAATTGGCCCCATGCCGGTCGCATTCGACTGCGCAAGCCACGTCTCCCGAATCCGGTGAGCAAGAAACCACGCGGTCTGTTGGGTAACGCCGAGCTCTCCTGCCAGTTTGAGGAGAGGGAATACCCTTGCGGGCTGTGGTCAGCATATAGATTGCCATCAGCCAGGTTTGCAACGGCGCTTTGGACTCTGCTAGTACCGTGCCGGTACGCACTGAAAAATGCTTCCGACAGTCCCGGCAGCGGCAGGCCATCGGCCTATGGCCTTTGCACTCAGAAATCTGATGTGAACCGCAGTGAGGGCAGATAATCCCGCTTGACCAGCGTTTCTTCTCGCAATAAAGACGGGCAGTCTCCTCATCGGGAAATCGCTTAAAGAACTGGGAGAGGCTGATGGTTTCGGGCTTATCGATTTTCATTGGCAGAATTTTAGTTCTGGCTAATTATGTATATAGGCCCCCTCTTTTGCGCACGATTTACCGGCCTCGAAAATCGCCAAGTTGAGTGATGTAAGCCACCCGACGATCAAGCAGTTGTTATTCAAACTACGAACCCGAATCGCTCAGCTTTGTGACGCCTCATCGCCCTTCTCCGGCGAGGTTGAAGTTGATGACTCCTATAAAGGGCGCGGGGCTGGGGGTAAAACGATTTTCTTCGGGATTCTAGAACGCCACGGGAAAGTCTACACGGAGATCGTCCCGAACGCGCTACAGGCCGCAATCTGGGGCCGCGTGGCCATCGATAGCATCATCCACTCGAACGGCTGGAGGGACTACGATGGGCTGGTAGATAGGGGGTACAAAAAGCATTTCCATGTGAATCATGGTCAGCATGAATCTGCCCGTGGTAATAGCCATTATTAATGGCATTGAATCATTCTGGTCATATGCAAACGAAGGCTTGCAAAATTCAATGGTAGGTAGTGGTGGTATTTAATTGCGGAAGGTAGATTGGGTCGCTACGCAGCCTGGTAGATCTGGCCTCTCAATCACGTTATCAGTTAAGAGTTTACCATTACCCAATGGTGTTTCATGAAAATTTTTCATCTACACCTGAAAGAATGTGAATTTAGATTCAATCATCGAGAGGAAAACTATCTATGATAGAATACTTACTCATGATGAGAGAAAATCCTCCTCTAAAATTATCTAGACCTAAAATAATCCTGTCAATCTTGAATCCTATTCATCCTGTCCGATTGGAACCTTGCAACGAGCATCTGGACGAACCTTAATCCAGATGATAACTCTCAGCTTTTATTGCTGGTTGCTAGTAAAAACTTTAGTCCAAGGGCTTTAGTATTTTTTGGCTATGAGACCGAAGAAGCATGCGACACATGCCGTTTACGATCTGAAGGTTCATCTGGTATGAATCACGAAGTATCGCTATAAGGTACTGACCAAGGATGTGGGGAAAAGAGTACGGATATTGGTTCGACAGACCTGCGCTGCTAACGATATAGAAATCATCCGGGGAGTAGTGAGCAAGGACCATGCGCCTCTCTACATCTCTTATCCGTCCAGGTTGTCGGTTAGTGAAATCATTGAAGTTTTAAAGAGAGGACATCGCGCAAACTACAACCAGAATTCCTGCATTTGAGGAAGCAGTATTAGGGACGTCACTTTTGGACCATTGGGTATGCAGGGTATATTACAGACGATATGATCAGAGAGTATATAAAGAGGCATCGAGAACATCAGGGTCATTAATGATGATGATTTCCAGTCGAGTGAGCCACGACTTTCGGTCCTTTCGAGCTGACTTCAGTCTGAGGCTTTCAGTCGCTCCCTAGATTATGGATTTTCAGTCCACAATAGTTGATCGCATAGCTCTGGGGATACCTCAGGAGCGTTCTGCTTTACTGTTTCTCCTCACCGGACAATGGTCCGTCCGGGGACTTCAAGCTCGGCCAAGCCGCACGTAAATAGAGCAGCATGGACCAGAGCGTCAAGACCGCGGCGATATAAAGCAACCCCATCCCGAAGCCGTAGAGCGGCGCGTCCGTGGCGTCCCGACCGGAAATCAGCAGGATGATGGCAACCATCTGCGCCGTCGTCTTGAACTTGGCGACCTTCGAGACGGCGACCCGCGTGCGGGCGCCCAGCCCGGCCATCCACTCCCGGAGGGCGGAGACAGCGATCTCGCGGCCGATGATAATTAGCGCCGGGAGGGCCAGGACCGCCCGTGGATCGGACTGCACCAGCAGCACCAGCACCACGGCGACCATGAGCTTGTCGGCCACGGGATCAAGAAAGGCGCCGAAGGTCGAGGTCTGCTGCCAGCGCCGTGCCAGGTACCCGTCGAGCCAGTCCGTGAGCGCGGCAATGCTGAATACGAGGGCGCAGACGAAGGGGACCCAGGGAACGGCCATGTAAAAGATTCCGACGAAAACTGGAATCAAGAGGATACGCAACAGAGTTAACAGGTTGGGAGTATTCCACATGGATCAGGCTCCGCATATCGAGCGTTGCGGAGATCCCCCGACAGGTAGGCTTGAAGACAATGTCATCGAGTTAGGCCATCATTCCGGCAGGGAGTGCCGGAATCGGTAGTGGTGGTCTTTAACTGGTAGAAGGTAGATTGGGTCACTACGCAGCCCGGTAGATATGGGCTCTCAACCACGCTATCAGTTAAAAACTAACCGCCACCCCGGAATCTAGTCACAGGGATGTGAATTTGCTCACAATTTCAGAGCTTTCCGGTTCCGACAATTCCTGTCGAGTCGGTAGCTTCGCCTTAACCCTGCGGTCGTCCACCCGTAGGATGCGGTGAGTACGGTTGGCCTTGCAGGATGGCTCCATCGGGAGGCGCGAACCGTATCATCGACTGTCAACAAACCCCGAGCGGGTTCTCCGGGCCGCGCCGAACACGTTCAGTCCCGCATGGCGGAGCGTGGCCAGCCGGGAGAACCGAGGCGGATGGCGTCGGCGAGGATGTGAGCCGACTCCCTTGCCTGAATCCGCGCAATGATTTCCCGTTGCTTCTCCAGGGCCTCCTGATCCACATCATCGGCGTCCTCGTCCACCGGATCAATGTTCCGCGTCCGCAAAAATGCGTTGCGTTGATCCTTGAGCACACGTTCGCGTCGCTTCGATTCGATGCGTCTCTCCCACTCGCGGAGCGAAACGACGGTCTGATCGTCCAGCTCTCTGAGCACTTGCTCCTGGGTGATCAGCATGTCGAATCCGGGGTCGCGACGAATGCGTTTCCCGGAGCGCCGTCGGAGCGATCGTAGGTCTACTCCGTCCGGAAAGGGCCGCGCGTAATCGGCCGCGTCAATGCTGGCCCAGGATAGCGGATTGTCCAGGGCGCGCTCGCCGTGGTCGTCGGAGTCCGACAGCGTTGGGAATGCGATGTCGGGCACCACGCCGCGGAGCTGCGTGCTGCCGCCGCTGATGCGGAAGAACTCTGCCACCGTAAGGCGCAGACGTCCGAGGTCGTCTTCCGGGTTGGTGACGAAGCGATTGAGATCGATCAGGGTCTGGACCGTCCCCTTACCGAATGTCGGCTCCCCGATAATGATCCCACGGCCATAGTCCTGCATCGCAGCGGCAAAGATCTCGGAGGCGGAGGCGCTGTTGCGGTCGACGAGCACCGCCAGCGGCCCCTTATAGAGGATGCCCGGATCCGGGTCCGTCTCTACCTCGATCCTGCCAAAGGCGTCCTTTACCTGCACGATCGGGCCGGCGTCGATAAAGAGTCCCGTCAAGGCCGTCGCCTCGGTGAGGGAGCCGCCTCCGTTGCCGCGCAGATCCACCAGGACGCCGTCTATGCCTTGTCGTCCGAGTCGCCGGAGCAGAGCCCGCACGTCCTGAGTTGTGCTGCGGAAATCTTTGTTCCCCTTCGATTCGGCCCGGAAATCGCGATAGAAAGCCGGGATCTCTATCACCCCGATCCGCGCCCTGGGGGAAACACCCGTGTCATCGATTAGATAGCTCTTGGCGGCCTGATCTTCGAGCTTGATCTCGTTCCGCACGATGGAGATTTCACGGGTCGCTCCATCCGATCTGGGGGACTTGGGCTGGATCTGGAGGCGTACCACGGAACCCTTGGGACCACGGATCTTGTCTACCACATCCTGCAGACGCCAACCGATCACGTCCTCCATCGCGCTCTTCCCCTGGGCCACGCCGACGATCTGATCACCACTGTGAATCTGGCCGCTCTGGTGCGCCGGTCCCCCGGGAATGGTACGTTGCACCACCGTGTATTCGTTCTCTCCGCGCAGCACCGCGCCGATGCCTTCAAGGGAGAGCCGCATGCTGATGTCGAAGTTTTCCGAGGTGCTCGGCGACATGTAACTGGTGTGGGGCTCAAGACTCTCGGTGTAGGCGTTGATGAAGGTCTGGAAGATATTGTCGCTGTTGAACTGCCGGACACGCCGTGCCAGCCCCTGGTAGCGTTTGCGCAGGAGTGTTGGAATCCCGCTTTCTTCCTTCCCAGAGAGGCGCAGCCCGAGCCAGTCGTTCTTTACCCGCTTGCGCCAGATTTCGTCGAGACCGGCACGGCTCCTTGCACGCACCGCCTCGGAACGATCGAAACGGTAGCTCTCCCGGCGCCTGAAGTCGAATCCACCGTCCAACAGGGACAGGGCAAACCGGATCCGCTCACCGACCCGCTGACGGTAGAGACGGAAGATCTCGAAGGCGACGTCGAGCCGGCCCTGTGCCAGGTCGTTATCCAGACGGTGGGCGGTGCGTTCGAAGCGATTGACGTCCCTCTGCAGAAAGAAAGATCGGTTGGGGTCTAGCGCTTCGAGGTACTTCTCGAAGATTCGCTTGGCGAGCACGTCGTCCAACGTCATTTTTCGGTAATGAAAGTGCTCCAGCGCCTGGTTGATGATCATCGTGGCCCGTTGTTGGCGATATGTGGGCGCCAGGCCCGAAATCGGGACATCTTGCGACCTAGCGCAGGCCAAGCCGGCGGGCAATGCCAACAAGAAGGCGATCAGCAACGGGATCAGGCGCTGTCTCATAAGGGCTATTCTATAGGGAAGATTTGCAAATCAGCTTTTTCTTAAAAGCTATTGGATCTAGATAACTTTAGAGAGGATTTTCTCTCAGCAGAGAGAATATTCTCTCATATAAGTTTCCTCCCGAGGATTGAATCTAAATTCATGATTGTACCCCCTATCCACCAGCCCATCGTAGCCCCTCCAGCCGTCCGAGTGGATGATGCTGTCAAAGACCACCTGGCCCCGGATTGCGGCCTGTAGCGGCTTCTTGGCGGTATTCGGGACGATTCCCGTGTAGCCCTTCCCGCGGCGTTCCAGAACCCCGAAGACTATCGTTTCATCCACGAACACAGCGCCCGCCGAAATAGGATTCACCGACTTCAACCTCGCCGGAGTAAGGGCGATGAGGCGTCATAAAGCTGAGCGATTAGGGTTCGTAGTTTGAATAACAGCTGATTGATCGTCGGACGCCTTACATCACTCAACTCGGCGATTTTCGAGGCCGGTAAATCGTGCGCAAAATTAGGGTACAATCCGCCTGAATTTAGCTTCCGAAAGGTGTGAACGCCTGAAATGCCTGTTTTTTCCTTGCATAACATAACTTTATGCATACAACAGTAGTGCTAAAGTCATCTAGACCCAAGCTGTTTAGTTAAAGCAGTCCTGAACGATTTGGTGCGGCTCAGGGGATCGGGACCTGTTGCGTTGCGATGCCCAAAGGTTCATTGATCTCCGGTAATGCCGGCGTCTTAACGCAGCCTGTCCACCCAAAAGACCCCTCGCGTGACCTGTATGCGCGGACCTCGCGTTGGGTGTAGGTCGGGCGCACTGTCCGATCCCGAAGCACGGAGACAGGACCGACCGTGCCCTAGTACAGCTGCGCACAAAAACCGGAAAGCAAGAACCACAAATTCACACGAATCGACACGAATATTGATAGTCCCTCTGATGGAGCAAATCCCCGCTTTCAGTTTAAAAAGAAACATGGTGCTTTAGCATCATTAATGGGAAAGATTACAGTCGAGGTCGACACAGCGTTTTTTACCACTGATACCACTTGAATATGGATCACGAAATATCGTTACCGGGTTAAGAAACAGTCAGGTTCCGCGTGATTATGTTCCAAGGAAGAGCTATTCTCTGCTGTAAGGAGGCGAGCGTGGAGTTAGGATTGCTTGCCGGGGAGGGAGTGGAAGGAACCGCAAGACAAATCGCGCATCTGTATCAAGTAGTTTTAACTTGACACCAGCTTCAGCCGCCCCCCCATACTACCAACCACCAGTTGGTGGGGGTTGATTCGTGCCTGTTCGTGTGAATCCGTGGTTCTATGGAGATTTGCTCATCGCGGCAAAAAATGGTTTCTATGCTATCGGTACTTCGGCACTAATGCACTAATAACCCGACGCGCCGGCTCCCACAACACGACGCTGGCTTCCATTTTAACCAAACAGCTTCTCTGGATTGCTACCGATGTTCTCGATTGCAACGAGTTACCGATAAACCTTGCGACGAAACAGGTCCGTACGACGGCTGACCAAACGATCGACGAACAGCGTACCCTCGAGGTGATCGAGCTCATGCTGCGCCACCCGGGCCTCGAAACCCTCCATCTCGAATTCCAAGGCAGCACCCGCTCGGTCTTGGGCGACGAGACGCAACCGCGTGGCGCGAATGACATTTCCGGTATAGTCCGGCACGGAGAGACAGCCCTCACGGCCGATCTCGAAGCCATCCCAGTGGGTAATCTCAGGGTTTATAAGGCATAAGTGACCGTGGTTGGGGGGGGGCTTCTTTCCCGAGACGTCCAGGATAACGATGCGCCGGCAGCAACCGACCTGAGGCGCAGCGATGCCCACCGCCGCTGGGCCGGCGCGCCGGGTCTCCTCCAGGTCGTCGATGAAGCCCTGCAACTCGTTGTCGAAGACCTCCACCGGCTGCGTTACCCGACGTAGGCACTGGTCGGGAACCTTCAGTATATTGAGTACCGTCATCCGCGGATTACCCGATCAGGGTCTCCACGGACGCGATGTCCACCCGGGTGCCCTCGCGGGCCAGCATCGCCACCGAGGCCCTGAGCGATTCGAGGGTCCGCTCAGAGTAGCCTTGGATATTCATGATGTAAACGGGGCGTTCCGCGCCGCCGGCCACATCCGATTCCAGCTCCAGGATGTCGAACTCCGCATCCGCCAAGGCGCCGGTGACCTGCGCTACAATGCCCGAGCGGTCCGCGCCGGTCACCTGGACCCGGACATTGGGTATCCGGTGCCGATGGAGCCCCCCATCCAGCGGGTCCACATGAAAACGCAATCCCAACTCCGCGGCCACCGGCGCTACCGTCTGCTCCAACTCGGCCCGGGATCCGCCCGTCGAGACCATCATCATGATGGTGAAATTACCACCGAGACGGAGCATCGACGCCTCGCCGAGGTTACCGCCGGCCTCGAAAATGGCGCGCGTCACACGCGCGACGATACCAGGCCTGTCCACCCCGACCAAAGTGAGCATGTTCCAGTTTGCCAAGGTCCACCTCGTCGTCGTTTGGGAGCGCCCCGACCGACCCGTTGGAGGGTGTCGCAAAAGGCACCGATCTTTCACCCTATTGATCCCCTATCCCTAACCCCTCTCCCGGTGGGAGAGGGACTTTTGCTACACTCTCCGTTGCAGAGAGGCTACGAGCCTTGCGACGGAAAAGGTGGATTACTTCAGGGACCGTACAAAAACTAACCGGTAGTGTTGAATCTAAATGATGGCGTGGTTGAGAGTCCAGGTCTACCGGGCCGTACAGCGGTCCAACCTACCTTCTACCAGTTAAAGACCACCACTACTAAACTAACCTATTGCCTATCTTCGAGTAGAATGAGAAATTCGGCGTAGCCGTTTCAAGCGCAGCGAGAGGGCCTATACCCGAACAACGACATTATCGCGTAATCTTAGCAGGAAAGACCTCAGTGAAATGATAGGCGGTCAGGGCAGCCGAAAGGTAATTCGCTAGAAAGCAAGCGGATACACGGATGGATCAGGAATCCGAAGGGATGCCTATTTCAAGGATCTGATCGAGAGGCGTGCACCGGTATCGGCGTCCCAAAACCCAGTGCACGAGAGCTGGACCCCAGGCTTCTCGGCCAGAAGGGTCTTGAGGTCACGCTCGGCGGCCAAACCGAACAAATGCGTCGCGTTCGGGTATCTCTGACTCTGAAATGGCGTAGATATTCCATCCTGGGGCGCAAGTCCTTTTCCTTGCTCTTTCGTTAGGTGTTTGGTTTGAGCGATGGGACATGCAAATCCGGTTCTACAGACGGGGCAGGGGAAAGACCTCCCCGGTTCGGGTGCATGGTGGGTTACCCGAACGCCTTCACACCCATGTTGGCGCTCCGGCCCCAGCTCAAGTTCGAAGTCACCTTCTTGTCCCCTTCCCTTCCGGTCGAGGACCGGCCCTTTCGCTCCCTCGTCGCCCAGGCCCGCGACGAAGCACCCGAAGTCACGGCCATCGCCTGCGTCTCTCCCGTCGAAACCGCCGCTGAAAAACTAAGTGCCCCTACCTGGAGGGTTCTCTCTCGCAAGCGCGACGATCCCGCCATGATCCGGCAATCTCCACGACCCTTCTGGCGGCTCTTGAAGACCACGTCATGGACTATCCCGAGTTCTCTGGACTTTTGCACCAGCTCATTACCCAGGACACTGTTCAACATCTCAGCCTTGGCGAAAAGGGTTAATCTTCACCACGGTCAAGTTCCGAGAGTCGAACGGTCCGTTCGTCACCTAATTGACACCATGAAGGCATGGGTATAAACATACACCCACTGTGTTAATAGTGTTAAACGTATGATGCGATGGAAATCGTGCTTCGCAAATATGGGAACAGCACCGTTGCTGTACTCCCCCCTCCGGTGCTGAATGACCTCGGTTTATCGGCAGGCCAATCCATGACGCTCAACACGACCGATGAAGGAAAGATCGTGTTGACACGCAAGTGCAGGTACACCTTGTCCGATTTGCTTGCACAGTGCGACCCGAAGGCTGCGCCACCCACTGACCTTGACTTGTGGGATGCAGCGAAGCCGATGGGGCAAGAGGTATGGTGATGGCTGTTTTCGACCGTGGCGACGTAGTTCATGTGCCTCATCGATCCCGCAGTAGGTCATGAACAAAAAGGGACGCGCCCTGCGCTAGTTTTGATTACCAAAAGAATCTAATCGCCTTGGCGACGTTCTGGTCACGCCGATCGCGCAAGGCGGGGATTTCTCACGGTATGCCGGGTTTACCGTAACCCTGACGGAAACCAGCTGCAAAATGCAGGGTGATGATCAACAAGATCAGAATGCTTGATCTAACAACCAGGAAAGCACGCAAGATCGAATGAGTTCCGCAGGTAGTACTTGGCGATGCTCTTGGGCGACTGATAGCGATTCTAGACTGCTGAAATAGAGAAGCTAGTGATCGCCACTGGCGTGAAACCCTCGGGGTGATGCCTTCCCAACAAGGAGACCTGCGAATCTTACAGGAAATCCGTGGGAGAATTCTTGGGCTTCCTCAACATAGGATCCCAAACGTCGTTCGCGGCAAGTAGCGTTGTCCCCATCGAGGACGCTCCTTGCCCGTTACCCTCCCAAAAGGCCGCTCCAGCGGTTTTATGAGTCTCTTAGACCCTTCGCCACCCCACCACTAAACCAGTGTCTCAGAAAGCCACTCAGGCGCCCCTATGCTCCTATCCACGAACGGGTTTCTACGTTTGTGCGTAGTGTTGGTGCTTTTGGCTGTTTCTTCTAAAAAACCGCCGGCTGCGAGAAGGTATTCATCGAAAAGGCGTCCGGGGCACAGCGAGACAGACCAGAGCTCAAGGCTGCTACACGAAGCAGCAACTGACGAATTTCAATTTAAGATCATTGCGGAGAAGAAAGATCACAAGTGGTGAATCATAAATCTTTCTTTAAGAAACGGGATACCTGACATCTAACACATACTTCTATAAATCTTAGGACTTCCTCTTATCGAAACTCGTTGAGACGATATGCATTCAAAAATAAAATTCCTTTGGCTTTTGGCGCTGCTCGTGCCAGACTCCCAAGCACCCGTCCGAGAGCTGGGTGGGTTCCCCACCGTCAGGTATTGCGCGGACCTGTCGCTCAGCATGGGGACCTGCCATATGATGGCCTCCGGTTATCCGAGTCTGAAATTGAAATTGTATAATGACTAGGTTAGATGAGAGTCCTTACCTTCTTGATAAGAAACGGAAGAAGGGTTATTGGACGACATCAGAAAACTCGAGGAGCGAGTCGACTTACTGCGTCGCCAGGGGATACTGACTCCAGAAACCTTGCAAAGATATTTGGAAGGGCCTAGATAATTTTAGAGAGGATTTTTTCTCAGCAGAGTAAGTGTTCTATCATAGAAGTTTTCCTCTCGATGATTGAATCTAGCTAAAATTAAGGGATGACACTTATTCACTCCTTACATGACACTTATTGTCTACAGGAAGCGCCCCGGGCAGCCTGATTTCAGTATATTCTGCCAATCAGGCATGAAAGTCGGTAGGAAAGTCAAAAAAAGGGCCGAAAGGACCTTTTAACCAACGTGTGGAGTTTATGCTCTCTTATTGAGAGCAAATGGAACCTGTGGCGGGGGATTTAATCCCCTCCGGCTGCAGGTAACCTAGTGGTTAGACACTAGGCAAGCGAGTCGGTACTTCGGGGTTTAGGAAATAACCGCTTGGCTTCCTCATAGACTCTCTCTCTATCCCAATCCGGATGTTCCATTTTGATACCAAATGCCAATTCCATAACCAGTCTACGAGGCCCTAGATTCAGGCTATCCAGGTACTCGCCAACTTTGTCAGTGCTGTGAGTGCTAGTCGTGGTATTCACGGCCGACACCCATTCCTGGGCCTTCTTTTGAGCCTTTCCACCCATTTTGCGATTGTCCGTATGAACTGCTTTCGATAGTACCCTACTTACCAGCTTGGAGGGGCTACGATAGGCTGGTGGATAGGGGGCACAAAAAGTATTTCCGTGCGGATCATGGTCAGCATGAATTTGCCCGTGGTAATTGCCCTATTAATGGCATTGAACCATTCTGGTCATATGCCAAACGAAGGCTTGCAAAATTCAATGGCAGGTAGTGGTGGTATTTAACTAGCAGAAGGCAGATTGGGTCGCTACGCAGCCTGGTAGACCTGACCTCTCAATCACGCTATCAGTTAAGAATTCACCATTACCCAATGGTGTTCCACGAAAAACTTTTCATCTACACCTGAAAGAATGTGAATTTAGATTCAATCATCGAGAGGAAAACTTATATGATAGAATACCTATTCTGCTGAGAGAAAATCCTCTCTAAAGTTATCTAGACCCAAAAATAAAATCCCGTTAATCCTGAAAACCCTGTTCATCCTGTCCTATTGGAACGTTGCGACGAGCGTTCCGACGAATGGCCGTGGCTTTACTTCCTTTACTTTAATGGCAGCTCCAGCGGACAGCAAAAATCGCTGCTCATTCTGGCCTGGAACAGTCGCAAACCGGACAGGCTCCCGAGTTATGCCGAGTGACGAGGAGTGGATGCACCGCGCTCTGGCGCTCGCCGAGCGGGCGGCCGCGGCGGGCGAGGTGCCGGTGGGAGCGGTCCTGGTGCGGGAAGGCGAGCTGGTGGGTACGGGCTGGAATCGCCCCATCGCCGACAACGACCCAAGCGCCCACGCCGAGATCCTGGCCCTGCGCGACGCCGGGCAGCGCCTCGGCAATTACCGACTGCCCGGTACCTGCCTCTATGTCACCCTCGAGCCCTGTCCCATGTGCACGGGCGCCATCATCCAGGCACGGGTCGAGCGGGTCCTGTTCGCGGCGGCCGACCCCAAGGGCGGCGCCTGTGGCAGCGTCTTCGACCTACTGCCCGCGGACGCCCGCTTCAACCACCGCACCGACTGCACGGGTGGTCTCCTCGGCGAGGAGTGCGGCCGGCTGCTGCGGGATTTTTTCCAGGCACGCAGATAACTGGGGCCCGATTCACCCGGCGGCAGACAGGTCTGCCGAGGCCATGTTTTCAAGAAGACTTACACGCGCCCACCCTGCGACATGCACCTTTTCCGGTGCCGGGAACACGTATTCGGGCACGTCAATGCACCAGGGCCTGCGCCTGGTTGACAACCTCATCCACCTCACAAATAGCCGCTACTGCCTCACCCCACGCATATGCGGTTTGATTTCCATCAACTCGGCCGCCTGCTCCTCGGGGTACCGTCAGGCAGCTTCCTGGTGACATAGGAACCGGTCGCCAGACGTTCCAACTCCTTCACCTTCCTGTTTCCGAGCCGAGCGGACCCCGTATGGTGGCCGCTGGGGTTGAAGGCACAATAGCCCACCGCCCCGCGGACCCTGTTAATTCATCCCGCAGATCGAAGGAAAAGGGTCCATACCAATATTTTAAGGAGGAACCGGAAACCGAGCGGCACCTCCAACAATCCCTGTAGGGGTAGTAGTAAACTTTTAACTAATAGCGTAGTTGATGGTCCAGGTCTACTAGGCCGCACAGCAGCCCAATCTACCTTCTACCAGTTAGAGATCACCACCCCCGCGGAGGAACTCCTTACAAATAGATGTCGTAGCTCGTCAGAGATAAGTTCGCGGTCAGCGTCTCGTGGTTCAAGCCCTCGGGCAGAAGTTCCCTACTCAGCGGCATTGGGAAAACGGCAGGTGCCCAATGTCGTGACAGAGGGCCGCCATACGCAAAACGCAGCGCCAATTTGCTCGCCCCCTAGGATCGTCAACATCGGGGAATGCGTCGCGAATGTCAAGCGAGTCCTCTTTCATCGCGCAACAACGCAGCTGGTCGCTTCTCGCCTCGCCCGCATGGACCCTCCCAATCCGCCAGGGCGGCGTTACATTGCTTGGCAACAGAGAGAGCTATTCCCTACGCGCTGTGCCTTGCCTTGGCGCGTTTGGGGAGCTCTGAGAAGGGTGAAACGGGGTACTAAATCAGGTCAACGCCAACTGGCGGATGTGGCGCAGGCGCTGAAACGGTCGCGAATTCAGTACCTCGCGTTCGTCGTTGAAAAGTCGTACCGAAGACGTGGATCGGGTCCCTGATCTCGTGGACGTTCTTCGGTATGGACTTAAAGTTCTCCCTCCGAGCCGTGGCTTCGGCGACAGCGCCCGTGGGCGCGTCGCAGTACCGTACCGTGGCCACATCCCGCCCCGCATATCTGAAGTCCCATCCTACACCACATCCTACGGGCTGGGTCTATAATCAGCATGTTCTCTAGGTAAGGCATTAGGCCATATGCCACCCCATATGCCACCCCTTCGGGTTTTGCGTCGACTCGCGTTCATTATGCGGCAAAAAATAGTTTCCATCAGGTGATGAAATCTCGATTCGACACGGGCGCAGAGGGACTGCCATCCCTCCCGGAGGGTCAGGTGACCGAGTCGGAGGCGCAGGCGTTGCGGGCCCTCTCGGAGGAAATCTCACGCGAATTCGCGCCCCGGCTCGAGCGGACGACCCTGGTGCTCTACGATCGGGACCCGGGCTATCTCCAGGCCCAGTGGTCTGTCACGCCGCTGGCCCTGGCCGAGGCACGCCGCCTGTTTCCCGGCGACGGGGCGGACCTGCGTCAGGTCCTGCGTCTGTGCCACCTGGATCGGGATGGGCATGTCCAGGTGGTCGCGAGCGCTCCCCAAGGCTCCGGCGCATCGGGGGGAGCGGGCGCGGACGGCTTCGCCCTGCCTGGAGACGGCGCCGAGTATAGCTGCGAGCTCGGCTTGGAGTCAGACGCCGGGGGCTGGCTGCCGTTGGCGCGCTCAAACCGGGTTCGGTTGGCGGACCCGCGCCTCCCGGCATCGCGAATCGACCCCGTCCCGGACGATGCCCAAAGCCGACATGCACCGCTTGCGCCGGCGGGGCAACCCGAGGAGATCGAAGACATGCCCGTAGAAGCGGCGTTGGCGGCCGTCAGTGAGCCCCTCCACCCCGCCTTTCCGAACCTGGAGCTCGATGATTTGTCCCCGCCGGGGAAGCATCCTGCACCCCTGGAGGAAGCGCAAGACCAGGCATGGTCACAGGACCAGCGACCGGAATTTCCGCCCGGTATTTCTCACGACCCGGCTCCCGACCCAGAGACGGGGGCTGGGATTCCTTCCGATGCCCCCGTAGAAGCGGCGTTGGCGGCCGTCAGCGCGCCCCTCTACCCCGTCTTTCCAAACCTGGAGCCGGATGACAAGCCGCTGCCGGGGGGAGATCCCGTACCCCTAGAGGGGGCACCGGGCCGGGCATGGTTGCGGGACGGGGGACCGGAATTCCCGTCCGGTGTTCTTTGGGATTCGATGCCCGACTCGGAGACGACGACCGACCTTCCCCCCGGCGCCGAGCTGGCGGATATGCCCCCGCCTCTGCTACCGTCTTCGCCGGGGCTGGACCCAGGGACAGGGGATACACCCGGTCCCCGCTATGATCCCCGGGCGGCCCTGTCCAGCGCGGTGCTGTCCACCGGTGCCTCGCCCCCAATGCCCGACCTGGAGCTCCACGCGGAGCTGATCGTTCAGGGGCGCGCCGCCGCGGACTCCACACTCGATCTGTTCGGCCACCCGATCACGGTCGGCGCGGACGGACGCTTCTACATCCGCCGTGCGATCGACATTGCAGCGTTAGAGTCCCTGGCCGCCGCCGGCGGCCAGCTGCCGTGGCAGGGAACCGCCGGGCACGGGTGACGACGTCCGGTCATCACGGCCATTTCGCGCTGCTGCTGCACGCGCACCTGCCTTTCGTCCGCCACCCGGAACACCCCCGGCACCTGGAGGAGCACTGGCTGTTCGAGGCCGTTACCGATGTCTATCTGCCCCTGCTCGGGCTGCTCAGGGCAGCGGCTGCGCGCGGGTCCGGGTTCCGGCTCACCCTCTCCCTGTCTCCTACCCTGCTCTGCATGCTCGCGGACCCCCTGTTGGCGGGGCGCTACCTGGATTATCTCGACCGCCTCGCCCGGCTCGCGGAGCGTGTGACCGGGGACCCACGGTCCGATCCGGGGCGCTGCTCCCTCGCCCGCTTTTATCGGCGCCGCCTCAAGCGTCTCCAGGCCTTCTACCTGGACGGGCTCGGCGGTGATCTCATCGCCGCCTTTGCGGCCCTCGAAGCGAGCGGCCTAGTCGAGCTCATGACCACGGCGGCCACCCACGGCTATCTACCCCTGTTGCGCAGCCGGCCAACGGCGGTGCGGGCCCAGCTGCGGGTAGCGCGGGATCATTTCCGAGCCGCCTTCGGCCATGCGCCGGAAGGGCTCTGGCTGCCGGAGTGCGGCTATTATCCAGGCCTCGAGCAAGAAGTAGCCCAGGCCGGTTATCGCTATGTCATCCTCGACGCCCACGGGTTGCAACAGGCATCGCCACCCCCGCGCCATGGCGTCTACGCCCCGCTTGCGGTGGACACCAAGATTGCGGTCTTCGGCCGCGACCCGGACTCGGCGCGGGCGCTCTGGTGCCCCACCACCGGCTACCCCGGCCACCCGCTATATCGTGAGTACCACTGGGACCTCGGTTATGAAGGCGACTCGGACCTCCTGGCGGATTTTCTCCCCCCGGGCGTCAAGGCCGCGCCGACCGGGCTGAAGTTGCACCGGGTTACCGGCGGGACGGCTGCCAAGGCCCCTTACCAGCCCACGGCTGCCCTAGCCCAGGCCGAGCGTGACGCAAGGCGGTTCGTGGCGAGTCGCCGACAGCTGCTCAAAATCCTGTCTTTCGCTGACCGGCCCCCGATCATCGTCGCACCTTATGACGCCGAGCTATTCGGCCATTGGTGGTTCGAGGGACCGGCCTTCATCGACGCCCTGATCCGCCGCCTCGACGCGGCACCGGATGTGCAACCCATAACCCTGGGTGAACACCTCCGCCGGCACGGCACCGCGGGGGAGATTCGCCCCGCACCCTCCAGCTGGGGCGAGCAGGGCTATAATAGTGCTTGGTTGCGTCCGGACCTGGGGTGGGTGTACCTGCACCTGCACCAAGCAGCGGGAGACCTCCGAGCCCTGGTAAACGAGCGCCGACGGCGGCCGGATCGAGACAGAACCTCCCGCCTGTTGCGGCAGGCGGCCCGCTCTCTGCTGCTGGCCCAGAGCTCGGACTGGACTTTCCACATGGGGAGAAGTGGCGGGTCGGCCTACTGTGAGTCGCGCTTGCGCGACCAGCTTGCTCGGTTCCGATTCCTGACCGAGGCCTTGCGCGGCGGCCGGATTCGAGACGAGCAACTCGCCGCGCTGGAAAGGATGGACAACCTGTTCCCGGACCTGGATCCGGGACACTTCGGCTGATTCGTATTGGGTACGGTGGCACCCGAGTAGCGATAAGATGGGAAGCGTTTTTTGCCGCCGATGAACGCGAATCAACGCGAATCGGCCGCAACCAGTTCGCTATCATCGACGGTTCCTGATCTATCTTTGCGTCCATTTGCGTTGATTTGGAGACCTATATAAATAGCTAGCCAGAGTTTTTAGGCTTTTAACGAGAGGCTTGGGTAGGAGTGGATTGAAGGGAGAGTTGCTATACTTCTGGATTTCATTCGGTCTGCAAAGGGAAAATCCACCGGCCGCGGCTAGCTATGTGTATAGGTCCCTTGATTTGCGGCTAACTCTTTCCTGAGGATCCTGTAAATTCCATGTCAATGCCATTAAGTTAAGCCTCGAAGCCCGCGGCGAGGGTGTCGTAAAAGGTGATGCCTAACCCGTGTTCAGGTAAGGACCACCATTTTCGGACGCTGCAGGTAATTGAGAATCAAGGAAACAGAATACCGCGAAACTCCGTTTCTGAACCGTAAATCGTAGGGGCACGGCGCGCCGCGCCCCTTTTGCGACATCCTCCCAGCGGGAGAGGGGTTGGGGAGAGGGCGAACAAAAACAGCGCACGATCAATCACAAACGGCGTCGGTGACGCTTAACTTAATGGCATTGAGCTCCATGTTAGGGGTTAAAATAGTGACAATGAATTTTAAAGAATCATTCGATATATATCACAAACTAACCGGGTAATGGTAAATTTTTAACTGATAGCGTGGTTGATAGTCTAGGTCTACCGATCCGCACAGCAGCCCAATCTACTTTCTACCAGTTAGATACCACCACTACCCATGAAATTACTTAAAGGGAGGATATCGCGCAAATTACAACAGAATTCCCGCATTCGAGGAAGCAGTATTGGGGACGTCACTTTTGGGCCATTGGGTATGGTGCTTTCAGTTCAGAGTTATAAAATAGGTATCGAGAACATCAGGGTCATAATGATGATGATTTTCCAGTCGAGTGAGCCCCGACTTTCAGTCCTTTCGATCTAATTTCAGTCTGAGGATTTCAACCGGCTTTAGCCGAAACAGCGACTTTCAGTCGCTCCCCAGACTATAGACTTTCAGTCCATAGTGGTTGATCTTCCATAAAACAACTACAGCATACTGCATTACAGGATAGAGAAATAGCAGGAGATTTCCTGGATGCAATAAATGGCCTTTCTATCCGGAATAGAACAGCGTTCATCTGTGAGGCGCATATAGTCGTGGTGTCTATTGTTATATCTCTAATCTGGTCCGGCATATTATTTGCGGATCCCTAAAGAACCTGTTTGGTTAAAAGCAATCCTGAATCATTTAGCGTAGCTAAGGGGACTGGGACCTGTTGCATTGCGACGCCCAAAGGCTCGTTGATCTTCGGTAACGCCGGTGCCGGCGTCTTAACGTAACCTGTCCACCCCCATGCCCCCCGCGCGGCCTGCACGCGCGGACCTCGCGTTGAGTGTAGGTCGGGTTAGACATGCTGTCCGATCCCGAAGCGAGGCGACCAGGCCGACCGTGCCCTAGCCTGAGACACCGGTTCTCTCAACCAACGCCGGATCATCCAGGACCGCGCCCGGACAGGTACGGCGTCGAACGTAGCCTAACGCAACTCGACGCCAGCTTCCGTTATAACCAAACAGCTTCTTACCGATTGTCGAAAGCAGCTGTACCAGCCAAGGCGGATAGTCATGTACATCACCCAAGTCGGCGCCGAGTGCGCACCCGTCGCCAAGGTAGGCGGTCTCGGCGACGTCATCCACGGCCTGTCCCGGGCCCTGGCCGGACAGGGCAACCAGGTCGAGGTCATCCTGCCCAGGTACGACTGCCTGCGTTCGGACCTGATCGAGGGCCTACAGCGGGCCTACGAAGACCTGCAGGTCCCCTTCTACGACCAGTGGCTACCCTGCAGCGTCGAATCCGGCTATGTGGACGGGATCCGCTGCTTCTTCATCGATCCCCATTCCGACCACGGGTTCTACCGGCGAGGACGCATCTACGGCGAGGTGGATGATCCGGGGCGGTTCGCCTTCTTCTGCCGGGCCGTCCTCGAATTCCTGCTGAATACCGGCAAGCAGCCGGATATCATTCACTGTCACGACTGGCACGCCGCCCTGCTGCCGGTACTGCGCGGGGAGGTCTACGAAGCTCTGGGGCTCGACCGCCCGCGGATCTGCCACACACTACACAACCTGGCCCATCAGGGGGTGGCGGGGGAATACCTGCTGCGCGCCGTGGGCCTGGACCCGGCCCGGCTGATGACCAGTGATCGGCTGCTCGATGGGGACCGGCCACACACCGCCAATCTCCTCAAGGGCGCAATCGTCTACGCCGACGCCGTGACCACCGTCTCCCCCCATCATGCCTGGGAGATCCTACACACGGATCAAGGCATGGGATTACAGGAGACCCTGCATACCCACAGGCACAAGCTCCGGGGGATAATCAACGGCATCGACGAGGGCGCCTGGAACCCCCGGACAGACCCCCACATCGTCTGGACCTACGGCCCGGAACACCTGCCCGGCAAGGCCCACGACAAACGACAGCTGCGCCGGCAGCTGGGGCTGGAAGAGGCCGCTAAGCCGATCCTGGCCATCGTCAGCCGACTCGATCGCCAAAAGGGCGTAGAGCTGATGCGTCACGCCATCCACTATGCCCGGGAGAACGGCTGCCAGATGGTCCTGCTCGGGCGCGCCTCGGAACCTTGGATCGACGAGCTGTTTCAGGAGCTCAAGCGTCACAGCGACGGGAGTGCCAACTGTCGCCTGATTCTCGAGTATGACGAAGTACTTTCCCACCGGATCCACGCCGGAGCAGACATCGTGGTCATCCCCAGCCTCTATGAGCCCTGCGGACTGACCCAGCTGACCGCCATGCGATACGGGGTGGTGCCGGTGGTGCGTCGGGTGGGCGGACTGGCGGACAGCGTCTTCGACGCCAACTACTCGAACAAGGCCTTCGAGGAAGTCAACGGCTTCCTGTTCGACGACCCCACCCCAGCAGGACTCGAATCCGCCCTGAGGCGGGCCATCCGGCTCTGGTTCCGGTATCCGGCCTATTTCCGGCAGCTGCGACTCAACGGCATGCATACCGACAACTCCTGGTCCAGGCCCGTCCAGGAATACCTGGACATCTTCGCGAAGATCAGAGTCTGAGGAGCTGTTCGGTCAAAAGCAAACCTGAATCATTTGGCGCGGCTAAGGGGACCGGGACCTGTTGCGTTACACCGCGTTCGACGCCGAACTTCCCCAAATGTAGGTCTGGTTTAGGTGCTTCCCCGCGGTCGCGGTGTTCCACTTGGACGGATCGCGCCCTAGCCCCACATCCGAGCTGTCCGGCGTTATTTGGCGTTGCCTGAGAAGGGAGTTGATGAAGAGTACCTGGGAAGCCGTCTCATCCTCCATGCCCACCGGGATGAACGACCAGGCCCGGCGCTCCGATGCCGTTGCGCGCATTCTCGAGGCGCGCCACCCGGACCCCTTCCAGGTCCTCGGTAGACACCTTGCGGGAAATCGCTGCCTGGTCCGCGCCTTTCTGCCCCGGGCGGAAGCCGTCCGCATCCCGGAGGCCCGTGTCGAGCTGACGCGGATTTCGGGCACTGACCTGTTCGTATGGGAAGGAAACCCGGAAGCAGTCCCGGAGCGTTACCGACTGAGCTGGGCGGACCGGGCGGGCAATCGCCACAGCCGCTACGACCCCTATTGCTTTCCACCCCAGCTCGCGGACCTGGACCTGCGCCTGTTCGGCGCGGGCCGCCACTGGCACGCCTACCGCTTCCTCGGCGCCCATCCATGCACCCCGGACGGGATAGCGGGCGTGCGGTTCGCCGTCTGGGCGCCCAATGCAGCGCGCGTCAGCGTGGTGGGCGATTTCAACCACTGGGACGGACGCATGTATCCCATGCGGATACGGGGCGATTCGGGCGTCTGGGAGCTTTTCATCCCCGGCCTCGGTGCCGGCAACCGCTACCAGTTCGAGCTCCGGGACCGCTACGGCAGCATCCGGATAAAGATCGACCCCTACGCCAGATCCTTCCAGCAGCGGCCCCGGACCGCCGCCTGCATCCGCGGTGAGCGCGCATTCCGCTGGCGGGATCGGGCCTGGATGCAGGCTCGCGCCGCGTCCGACTGGCAACACCTGCCCCTGTCCATCTACGAGGTCCACCTGGGCTCCTGGCGCCGGGGCCCCGAGGGGCAATTCCTGACCTACCGGACGCTCGCCGAGCAGCTGGCGGACTACGCACTGGAATTGGGCGTCACCCACCTCGAGCTGCTGCCCATTACCGAGCACCCCCTGGACGCCTCCTGGGGTTACCAGGTCACCGGCTACTTCGCCCCCACCAGCCGCTTCGGCACCCCGGATGATTTCCGCTGGTTCGTCGATCACCTCCACCGCCGGGGCATCGGCGTCATCCTCGACTGGGTGCCGGCCCATTTTCCCCGCGACACCTTCGCCCTGGCCCGTTACGACGGCTCCACCCTCTACGAATACGCGGATCCCCGCCGGGGCGAACACCGGGACTGGGGCACCCTGATTTTCGACTACGGGCGCAACCAGGTGCGGAACTTTCTGATCTCCAGCGCCCTCTACTGGCTGGACGAATTTCATCTGGACGGCCTGCGGGTCGACGCCGTCGCTTCCATGCTCTACCTGGACTACTCACGCAATCCGGGCGAATGGATTCCCAACCGGCATGGCGGAAACGAGAATCTGGAGGCGGTGGAGCTGCTGCGCCGGCTCAATATCGTGACTCACGAGCGCCATCCCGGCACCCTGATGATCGCCGAGGAATCCACCGCCTGGCCGGCGGTGTCGCGCCCCACCCACCTGGGTGGCCTGGGGTTCGGCATGAAATGGAACCTGGGCTGGACACACGACACCCTGGCCTATCTATCCAAGGACCCGGTCTACCGCCACCACTACCACGACCTGCTCACATTCGGCCTGCTCTACGCCTTCAGCGAGAATTTCATCCTCCCCTTCTCGCACGACGAGGTAGTGCACAGAAAGGGCTCCCTCCCGGACCGGATGCCCGGCGACGCCCGGCAGAAGTTGGCCTCCCTGCGCCTGCTATACGGCCTAATGTTCACCTATCCGGGCAAGAAGCTGCTGTTCATGGGCTGCGAGTTCGGGCAGCACAAGGAATGGGACGCCGCCGGGGAGCTGGACTGGCACCTGACCCAAAACCCCCAACACCAGGGTATCCGCCGCCTCGTCGCCGATCTCAACCGACTCTACCGGTCACAGCCGGCGCTCCACGACCTGGATTTCTCCCCCGCGGGATTCGAGTGGATCGACTGCTACGACAGCGCCCAATCCGTGATCAGCTATCTCCGCAAGGACCGCGGCGGCAAATCGCTCGTGGTCGCCGCCTTCAACTTCACCCCCTTCCCCCGCCGGGATTATCGCATCGGCGCGCCCCGACCCGGTTTCTATCGCGAAGCGATCAACTTGGACGCCGAAATTTACGGCGGTAGCGGCCTCGGCAATCGAGGGGGCATAGCCTCCGAACCCCTGAGCTGGATGGACCGACCAGACTCTATTTCCCTCCACCTTCCCCCGCTGAGCGCGGCCATCCTAGTATGGGAGCCTGGGGGCTGTTGACATAACTCCTATTGTCAACCGCTAATTGGGACAAGATGGGTCTAGATAATTTTGAGAGAGGATTTTCTCTCAGCAGAGCTGATATTGTATTATAGTAAGTTTCCCTCTCGAGAATTGGATCTAAATTCATAGGTAGTGGTAAATTTTCAACTGATGGCGTGGTTGATCATCCAGGCCTACCGGGCCGCGCCTACCGGGCCACACAGCGATCCAACCCACCTTATGCAGTTATTGCCAACTATTGATTATATTAACATTTATAAATTAACCACCACCCTCTTCATGTCATGCTGGGTAGCAAAGTACCAAAATCGCCATCCTGGTTCGCCGTTCAGTGCCTTTATGTAATCCGCCCGGGCCAATTCCGCAACGCCTTGACCGACATCTCCAACGGCTGGCAGCATCGATCGCTTTGGATGACGATCGGGTTACACGCCATTCGACAGAATTATCGGCGGTCATTCATCGGACCTTTCTGGATAACCGTCTCGATGGGTGTGATGATCGCCGCCATCGGCATGCTCTACGGCCAGATATTCAAGATCGATGTCCGGGAATACCTTCCCTATTTGGCCGCGGGTTTTTTCCCCTGGGGGCTCATATCGAGCTTAGTGAACGATGGATGTCAGACCTTCATCAGCGCTGAAAATCTCATCAAGCAGCTCAATGCTCCACTATCCATTCACGCCTATCGCCTAGTATGGAGTAACCTCCTCATATCGCTGCATACCATCTGGGTCTTTGTGGCCATAGCCCTGGTGTTCCCGGTCGAGATCGAGTGGTCATGGCTGCTCGTGCCGCCCGGGATCGCCCTGATCCTGCTCAACGGACTCTGGGTTGCCCTACTGCTGGGATTGCTATGCGCTCGCTTCAGAGACATTCCCATGATTGTAGGAAACATCGTGCAGGTATTATTTTTCATGACGCCCATCTTTTGGCAAGTAGATATGCTTCCCGGCCGCAGCGTGCTCCTGGACGGGAATCCCTTCTATCATTTCGTCACCATTGTACGCGGCCCCCTGTTGGGTCAGGTTCCGGCCTTCGAGCATTGGGCCGCCGTCTTTGCGGTAACCATCATCGGTTGGACACTTACCCTGCTCGCCTATACCGCCTATCGGTGGCGAATCTCATACTGGGTCTAGGGGGAAGATATGGCGTCTATCCACCTGAACAAGGTGGCGGTATCTTTCCCCATCTATGACTCGAGCAGTCGCTCGTTGAAGAAGCTCCTCATCGCAACCGGCACGGGCGGACGCATTCAATCCCAGTCCGCTTTAAGCAAAGTGTCGGTAGTAAAGGCGTTGGATGATGTGAGCTTGTCGTTTCAGGATGGGGATTATGTCGGGCTGATCGGGCACAACGGGTCGGGAAAGACCACGCTGTTGCGGGTGTTGGCCGGAATCTACGAACCCAGCGCCGGGACTGTCGAAATCGAAGGCCATGCAGTGCCCCTCTTTGATGTAGCCTTGGGAATGAACCACGAGAGCACCGGTTACGAGAACATCGTGATACGCGGCCTATTTCTGGGTCTGACCTATCGGCAAATAAAGCAACGGGTGGACGACATCGTCGAGTTCACCGAATTGGGAGACTTTTTGAACCTGCCGATACGGACCTATTCCGCCGGTATGCGCATGCGCCTGGCGTTTGCCGTGTCGACATCGATCGTGCCGGACATCCTGTTATTGGACGAAGGGATCGGAGCGGGCGATGCGGCGTTTCTGGAAAAGGCAAACAAGCGCCTGGATGCATTCACGGGGAAAGCGGCGATCATCGTACTTGCGTCACATTCGGAACTCCTGGTGAGGAAGATATGCAAAACCTGCGTCCTGATGGAGCACGGGAAGGTGCTGCGCGTAGGAAAGACCGAAGCAATTCTGGAGTATTACAAGAACCGATCGCAGAATTCCTAGAACAGCGGAACCGATGAACCGGAAACCGCGGATCGGTTCGAGCGAGGGAACACTCGTTTACCGCCAATGAAGGCGAAACAACACCAATCGGACGCAATCGACTCGCCATGATCGATGCGGTAGGCGCGGGCTTGTCCGTGCCTACCAAGCCCGGTGGTTATACTTTACGCTTTCTCACCTGTTCCGAAATCATGTTCGGCATCGTTGACCGCTACATCCTGCTGGAAGTACTCAAGGTCTTTACGGGGATTCTGGGCACCTTCCTACTGGTCGTCCTCAGCATGCTCTTTCTGCGCACCCTGGAGGAGATAAACGTGGGTGCCATCGGCAGCGACATGGTCATACGTTTCGTAGGCCTGCAGATTGCGCGGGATATCTCCAGCCTGATGCCTCCGGCATTTTTCATCTCCGTCCTGGTTGCACTCGGCCGTATGTCCCGCGACAGCGAGCTGATCGCACTGAATGCCTGTGGATTGGGGAACGGGCGCATTTATCGCTCCCTGTTCTACCTAGCGTTGCCGATTGCCCTCCTGACGGCTTGGTTTTCCTTCACATTGCGCCCCCTGGTGGTCTCCGAGATTCAGAAGATACTTCATCAGCGCAAGGATCAGGCACATCAGGTCAGTGGAATCAAGCAGGGACGATTTTACCAACACGAGCAGGGGCTGGTCACGATCTATGTGGAAAAGATCGAGGACAAAAAGCGGTTACGCAACGTCTTTATCCACGACCGTCGCCAGGATCGGATCAGACTGGTGATCAGTGAAACGGGCGTGCGCCGTGTCGACGGGGCATCGGGCGATCAGTTCGTGACCCTGCTGAACGGACACTGTTACGAGGGGGTTCCAGGGCAGCCCGACTATTCTATCAGTACCTTCGAACGCTACAGTCTGCGCGTCGAGTCGACGGGCCTTAAACACTTCCAGAACAGGAAACGGGCCAGCTTTCATGTCAAAGCGCTTTTAGGCTCCGAGGATTTACAGGATCAGGCGGAGCTGCAATATAGAATCGGCGGTCCGCTTGCCATCTTTACCCTGACGCTACTGACGATTCCTTTGACGGTAAAGTCGCCGCGCCAGCGCACCGGTGGCCGCATATTCCTGGCCCTCCTGACCTACTTCAGCTTCTTCAATATGCAGCGTCTGGCCGAGATTTGGTTCGAGACCGGGGTCACACCTAGCTGGCTCGGAAGCCTCTGGTATCAAGCATTGATACTGCTGTTGGTGCTTGCGATTCTGTTGCCGGAAGGCTATTGGTGGAAGCGGTTGATGCGGCGTTTGCCACGCGCAGCAATATAGGGGCCGGGTGGCCCACCGGTCCGCGCTTCCGATTTTGTCCAATGCCCTGAAGCGCGGGCAAGCCCGCTCTTACCAGCCGGTGGCTAGTACAACTACGCACAAAACCTGAAAGAATTTGAATTTAGATTCAATCATCGAGAGGAAAACTATCTATGGCAGAATACTTAACTCTGCCGAGAGAAAATCTCCTCTAAAGCTATCTAGACCCTACGGCGAGCTCCGCTAGCCGTGGCTAGTCAGGTATATAGGCCCCCATCTCATGGTAGGCATCCTCAAGACCAGGGGCCTGCGCGCGGGACTGATCGGCATCTCCCGGGAGTTCGACAAGGTCGGCGTCAATGCCCTGACCGAGCGCATCGACGAGCTCCCGAGCGACTCCCCGGAAGCCCGGCTCGGCGCAACCGGCGGCTTTCAGGTCGGCGGGGGCGCGGCTCCGGAACTCTCCGTCGATCTCACGGAACGGACCCGCAACGGCGAGATCGACTCCATCGTCGGGCGCGACGAGGAGATCCGACAGCTCGTGGATATCCTCACGCGGCGGCGGCAGAACAACCCCCATCCTCACCATCGAAGAGGTCCAATCCCCGCCGACGCCCATCATCCCGTTCGTCGACGAGGCCCACACCCTGATCGGCGCGGGCGGCACCGGAGACGCGGCCAATCTACCCAAACCGGCCCTGGCCCGGGGTACCTTACGCACCATCGCCACCACCTGGGGCAAGTACAAGAAGCACATCGGAAAGGCCCCCGCCCTCACCCGCCGCTTCCAGGCCATCTAGGTCGAAGGGCCGGGCGAGGGAAACGCCATCCTCATGGCGCGGAGCATCGCCACAACGCTCGAAGCGCACCATCGCGTGCAGGTCCTCGACGAGGCCCTGGAGGCGGTCGTGCGGCTCTCCCATCGCTACATCCCGGTGCGGCTGCTGCTGGACAAGGCGGTGAACCTGCTCAACACTAGCTGCGCCCGGGTCGCCATCAGCCAGAGCGCGGTCTCGGCGGCGGTAGAAGACTCCCGCCAGCGCATCGAAGAACTGGAGACCGGGCTGGCCATCATCGACCGCAAGACTGCCGTCGGCGTGGATACTGCCGCGCGTCGGCAACCCGCCCAGGACCAATTGGAAGCGGAGCGGATCCGCCTGGCGACATTGAAAGAACGCTGGGAAAAAGAACAGGTCCTGGTGGACCGGATCCTGTTATCTGCGGGCCCGGCTGCGGGGACGGACCGATGAAACGGACCGATAAAGTGGAAGGCACCGGGACGGAGCCGGAAGATGCCGCCGACGGGACCGCCGAAACCCCTCCGGTAGACGGCGCACCCTCCCCCACCCGAACCCCGCCGGAGCCGGAAGGCGATGCGCAACCGCCCGGCCTGGAATCGCCGGTGGGCAACGGGCCGTCCGCGCCTGCTCCGTCAGGGCCGGAAGACGAGGGGCAACCGCTCAGCGAAGAGCAACGCGCGGCGCTGCTCGACGAGCTCAAGGCGTTCCAGACCGAGCTGCGGGAACTCCAGGGCGAGACCCCACCCATCCTCCCCGGCGCAGACGCCCAGGCGGCGGTAGCCAAAATGGTCGCTGACTGGACCGGGATCCCGGTAGGGCGCATGGTCAAGGACGAAGTCGCGGCGGTGCTCAAGCTCCCCGACACCCTCAACTGGCGCGTCATCGGCCAGCGCCACGCTCTGGGGATGATCGCCCGCCGCGTCCGGACCTCCCGCGCCCGGTTGGACAACTCGGAAAAGCCCATCGGCGTCTTCATGCTCTGCGGACCTTCGGGGGGTGGGTAAGACCGAGACCGGGCTGGCCCTTGGCGGAGGCCCTCTACGGCGGCGAACAGAACATCGGTCACCATCAACATGAGCGAGTTCCAGGAGGCCCATACGGTCTCTACCCTACAAGGGGGCACTGCCGGGCTACGGCGGCTACGGCGAGGGCGGCATCCTCACCGAGGTGGCACGGCGCAAGCCCTACAGCGTGGTGCTGCTCGACGAGGTCGAAAAGGCCCACCCGAACGTGCACGAGATATTCTTCCAGGTCTTCGATAAGGGCTGGGTGGAAAACGCCGAAGGGCACCACATCGACTTCCGCAACACCCTGATCCTGCTCACCACCAACGTCGGCACGGACCTCGTCATGGGCCTGTGCAAGGACCCGGAGCTCATGCCCGAGCCGGAAGGAATCGCCACCGCCCTGCGTCAGTCCCTTGCTCAAGACCTTCCCCGCAGCCCTGCTGGGGCGCCTGATCGCCATCCCCTAATTACCCGCTGGATGCTCACCACCATCATCCGCCTCCAGCTCGGGCGCATCGCCGAGCGCTGCCGCGAAGTGGAAAGCGGCGCCTGGGTGGTGGACGCCATCTTCACCAATACCGTCCTGCCCGCCATCAGCCGGGAGATCCTCGAACGTACTTTGGCCGGGGACGAGCTGGGACGGGTCGGTATCAGCACCGGCGAGGATGGATTCGAGTATGCTTTCGACTAATGACGGTCCGCAAAGCGGACTACAATGAAAGCACCGTAGGGTCCGCTGTGCGAACCAAAGCTGTAAGACCGAAGACGGCGCTACGGCTTTCCTGTGGCCTGCTTCGTGGGTCACTCAACACTAACTACAAAAGGGGTTGCACCATTGGCCAGCTGGCGGCGGGCATACCTGCCGGGCGGAATCGTATTTTTCACTTTGGTCACCGAAGGCCGGGCCCCTATCCTGACAACACCCGACAACACCCGACGGCTGTCACATGTGGTGGTATTTAACTGGTAGAAAGTAGATTGGGCTGCTGTGCAGCCCGGTAGACCTGGACTATCAACCACGCTATCATTTACATATTTACCACCTCTAAGTGAGGCAGTGCTTAATATGTAGTGATCGTGTAATTATCCCAGCAAAGAAGCTCATCACTACATGTTAAGCACTGCCAGAAATGAGTGATCCTGATTTCGGACAACGCATATTCCCTGCCAGGACCTAGAACCTTTGAGATTTTACAGATTTCGTATAATTATATACCGATCAGGGTAAGTGCTCCAATTTTGTTGTTGTCGAGTAGAGGAGACCTTGGCCCCCCCTGGGGCTTTTCATGGTGCCCTATAGACCACAAACAACATAATTGAAGAACAGCACCCGATAAATCTCTCCGGATGATTCTCTTGGTATGCCGAAGAGCAGCAACGGCAATTTTCCGGTGAATCGATCAGAACCCGAGGCGGCCGTCGCGGATTTTCTCAAACGACCGCGGCCGCTGCTCCTGGGTTGCGGCGTCCAGCACTACGCTTGGGGCGATCCGGATTACATTCCCGCGCTGATCGGCGTCCCGAACCGGGAGCGGAAACCCTATGCGGAGCTCTGGATCGGCGCCCATACCGAGCTGCCCGCGGCTGCGTGGGTGGGCGGTTTGGCGGTGCCCCTGCCAATCCTGTTGCGTGATGCCGCGGAAGCGGTGTTGGGCCGAAAGGATACCGAACGGTTCGGCGGCAGGCTGCCGTTTCTGCTGAAGGTCCTGTCCGCTTCCCAGCCTCTCTCGATTCAGGCCCATCCCGATAAGCGGCAGGCCCAAGCCGGCTTCGAGCGCGAGAACCGGCAGAGTATCCCCCCGAACGCCCCAAACCGCAACTATCGTGACGACAACCACAAGCCCGAGCTGATCGTGGCCTTGACCGATTTTTACGCCTTGCGCGGTTTTCGTCCTTTGGATGAGGTCGGCGCCGTCTTGGCGTCGGTCCCGGAACTATGTGACCTAGCAGCCGATTATCGCCCAACTGGGGAATCGCTGACGGACCTCTATACCCGGATCATGCGCATGGACCAGCGCGAGGTCGACGCCATCCTCACCCCCCTGCTGCTGCAGTTGCGGGAGGAAGCCGCCCGCCGGGCGTTCTCCAGGGAACAAACGGAATACTGGGTCTTACAGGCAGATTCCCTGTTCTCGAACGACGGCCACCGAGACAAAGGGCTGTTTTCCCTGTTTCTCTTGAATCTGGTGCATCTGCGGCCCGGAGAGGCCATGTATCTTCCTGCCGGTGAGCTCCACACCTACCTGCTGGGGTCCGGAGTGGAGATCATGGCTAACTCCAACAATGTGCTACGCGGTGGGCTGACGGCCAAGCATACGGATGTGGAGGAGTTGCTGCGGATCCTGACCTTCAAGGCCGGCAAGCCAAGTATTATCGGAAAGGGGCCGGGGCCTGAAGAAGCCTCGGTAGGCTATGAGACCCCTTCCGAAGAGTTCATACTTTCGCGCCTGTGGATAACCGCCGCGCGGCCCTGTGCGGGCGATGCCGGCCATGGCCTGGAGCTGGGAGTGGTAACCCAGGGCCGGGTGGCCGTCTCCGTCCCGGGCCTTGAAGGACTTGAGCTCGGGCGCGGAGGGGTGTTCCTGGTCCCCTACGGACAGGACTACCGGATTTCCTGCTCTGGGGAAGCTGTAGTCTTCATGGCCGGCATACCGGGAGACTGATCCATCAGGGCCTCAGCGCGTAGGGGCGACCGGCCGGTCGCCCCTACCGGAGCCCTTGGGACGCGGTGAGCGCGGTTGGGCCTTCGGGAATGGCCTCATCAGGAGACGTAAACCGCATCCTAACGAGCTGCTTGCTAATTAGGACAGGATTAACAGGATTTTTTGGTAGTGATGGTCTTTAACTGGTAGAAGGTAGGTTGGACCGCTGTGCGGTCCGGTAGACCTGGACGATCAATCACGCCATCAGTTAAAAATTTACCACTACTACCTTTTGTCTCTTTATTCGGGGTCAGGATTCAGAGAGGGAGGTCTGAACAGTTATTTCGATGGGTTCGATGAGGATGTCGGACATACTGCCGTACCAAAGATACGGTTCGCTGCCTGCCTGTACGTCCCTGCACCTGTCTGCATGCGGACACGCACGCACAGGCAGGCGCAGACTGGCGCTCACCACATCCTACGGGCTTTACCCAATCTTAAGCTGCCGGCGAGATAAATACACGTATAAAAAGTGTGAAAATGCTAGCATAGGCCACTTCCGATCAGGGTGGTAGGTGGCCGATGAGCCGCTGATCGGCTCGCGGATACCAAGAGGTCGGCGGCATGATGTAAAGGGCGCAGCGCAAGGGAAAGGATCTATGCCGTATGGTGTGCGTTTTGTCAGTCGTCTGACGCGCAATACCTTGGCCCTGATCCTCGCCGGTGGCCGGGGCTTCCGCCTCAAGCAGCTCGCCGAGTGGCGGTCTAAGCCCGCCGTGCCTTTCGGTGGTAAGTTCCGGATCATGGATTTCCCCTTGTCCAACTGCGTCAACTCGGGGATCCGCCGGACCGGGGTGATCACTCAAGTACAAAGCCCATTCGCTCATCCTGCACATCCAGAAGGGCTGGGGCAGCCTGCGCGGGGAATTCGGGGAGTTCGTCGAGCTTTGGCCCGGCCCAGCAACGGGTCGCCGAGGCGGCCTGGCACGCGGGGACCGCCGACGCCGTGTATCAGAACCTGGACATCATCCGTAACCACAATTCGGAGTATGTGTTGGTGCTGGCTGGAGATCATGTCTACAAGATGGACTATGGGGCCATGGTGGCCCATCACGTTCGGGTGGGCGCCGACATGACGGTGGACTGCATCGAGGTGGGGTTGGAACACGCCGGTCAGTTCGGCATCATGTCGGCGGACACCGAGAACTGGATCTGTAGCTTTCAGGAGAAGCCGGAACAGGCCGAGCCGCTTCCCGGACACCCGAGCCATGCCCTGGCCTCCATGGGGATCTATGTCTTCAACAGCGGTTTTCTGTTCGAGCAGCTCATCAAGGACGCGGACCAGCTTCGCGCCACCCACGATTTTGGTAAGGACATCATTCCCGATGTCATCATCAACTATCGGGTGATGGCCTATCCCTTCCGGGATGTGCCCGGCGGTGAGCAAGCCTACTGGCGTGTGGGGACCGTGGACGCCTTCTGGGCGGCGAACCAGGAGCTCATCGGCGTGACGCCGCCGCTCAACCTCTATGACGAGTCCTGGCCCATCTGGACCTGCCAGGAGCAGCTGCCGCCGGCCAAGCTCGTATTCGACGACGAGGAGCGGCGCGGCATGGCGGTGGATTCCATGGTCTCCAGCGGCTGCGTGGTCTCGGGCGCCACGGTGCACCACTCCCTGCTGTTTTCAAACGTGCGCATCAACTCCTACACCTATGTCAAGGACTCGGTGATCCTGCCGGACGTGGACGTAGGCCGCAACTGCAGGATTCACCGCAGCATCATCGACCGGAGATGCCGCCTCCCGGAGGACCTGACCCTGGGCCTGGACCCGCGGGCGGATACCAAGCGGGGCTTCTACATCAGCGAGGGCGGAGTAACGCTGGTAACGCCCGAGATGTTGAACCAGGAAATTCACCATGTCCGTTGACCCCCGATGCTGAACCAAGAACAGATGCCAACCACCGACCTCAACCGTCGCCGCGCCGGTATTCTCCTGCATCTGACCTCCCTGCCTGGGCTGGGCCCCTGTGGCTCACTCGGTCCCGAGGCCCACAAGTTCGTTGGCTTTCTCGCCGAGTGCGGCATGTCAGTGTGGCAGGTGTTACCGGTCGGGCCCACCCAGCCGGACGGTTCGCCGTATCAGACCAGCTCGGTCCACGCCGGGAATCCGCGGCTTATCGCCCTCGAGCCCTTACTGGCGCACGGCTGGCTGGGGGCCTTCCCCAAGGATGGCACTGATATGGCCAAACGCGAAGCCCTGCGCCGCTCCTGGGACGGATTTCGGAAACGGGCGTCGGATTCGGACCGCCGGGCACTGACCGATTTCACGGCGGAGAACGACTATTGGCTAGACAACTATGCCCTGTTCCGGGCCCTACGCGAGGAGCGGCAAGCACCGTGGTGGGACTGGCCGCCGGCCCTGCGGCGGCGTGACCCAGATGCCCTGTGGCAGACGAGATCGAGCCTCCGGGAAGCCCTTGACTACATCCGCTTCGAGCAGTTTCTGTTCTTCAATCAGTGGCAGCTCCTGCGCGGACATGCCAATGTGGTTGGCATCGAGCTCTTCGGCGACATGCCTATCTTCGTGGCCCACGACAGCGCCGAGGTATGGGCCCGGCCCCACGATTTTGATCTGAATGCGGATGGTAGTCCGAGAGTCGTAGCCGGGGTGCCGCCGGATTACTTCTCCGCCACCGGCCAACGCTGGGGTAACCCCCTCTATCGCTGGGACCGGATGCAGGCCAACGGCTTCCGCTTCTGGTTGGATCGGGTCCGCACCCAACTGCGCCTGTTCGACATGGTGCGCATCGACCACTTCCGGGGCTTCGATGCCTGCTGGGAGATCCCGGCGGAGGAGGAAACCGCCGTCAAGGGGCACTGGGTAAGGTCCCCCGGTGATGAGCTGTTCGAATGCCTGCACCGTCACTTCGGCCGCCTGCCCCTGATCGCGGAAGACCTGGGTGTCATCACCCCGGCGGTGGATGCCCTGCGCAAAAAGCATCACCTACCCGGCATGCGAGTGCTCCAGTTCGCCTTCTCCGAGGGAGTCGCCAATCCCCACCTGCCTTTCCGTCACGACCGCGACTCGCTGGTCTACACAGGCACCCATGACAACGACACCAGCCTCGGCTGGTACCGGTCCCTGGATGAAAAGACCCGCGCCCAGGTCGACGCCTACCTGGGCTATCCATCGGAGGACATGCCCTGGCCGCTGATACGGTGCGCCCTGGGCTCACGCGCCTCCTTGGCGGTCCTGCCCATGCAGGATGCATTGGGCCTCGACGGCGCTCACCGCATGAACCTGCCGGGCACGAGCGAGGGCAATTGGCACTGGCGTTTTTCCTGGGACCAGATAGGGCCCGATCTCCCCGACCGGATGCTCCGCCTGGTCAAGCTCTACGAGCGGTGAAGCAATCCTGAATGATAAGGTTTCATCTGAACGCAGGTCGCAATGTTCTAATGGGACAGGATGAGCAAGATTTTCAGATCAACAGGATTGGTTTTTGGGTATTCCGAGCTTCCACCACAGGTTACAGGCCTGCCGAAGTTGCCCGCTCGTCCGGTGTCGATTCCGGTTGCGGCCAGATGGTTGACCAAGGATATCTCCGCCGCGCGGGGCATTGCATCCAAGGTCTTCAGCGCATGGATAGCCGCCCTTTCCAGGATCCCATCCGCAATTGGAATGACAAAAATCCCGGGTATAACTTTAGAGAGGATTTTCTCCCAGCAGAGTAAGTATTCTGTCATAGATAGTTTTCCTCTCGAGGATTGAATTTATATTCACTTCTTTCAGGTGTAGATGAAAAGTTTTTCCTGGAACACCATTGAATTTTGCAAGCCTTCGTTTGACATATGACCAGATTGGTTCAATACCATTGATAGGGCAATTACCACGGGCAAATTCATGCTGACCATGATTCACGCGGAAATGCTTTTTGTACCCTTATCCACCAGCCCATCGTAGCCCCTCCAGCCGTCCGAGTGGATGATGAATCCTATTTCGGTGGGCACTGTATTCGTGAGAAGAAAGGGCGCGGGGCTGGGGTAAAACGATCGTCTTCGGGATTTTGGAACGCTATGGGACACACAAACCCTGATGTATCCCGCCATTATCGCAATCCAAGACAACAAGTTGTAGCGCGCATTTACGCCGGATTTGAACCTGCATAGGGTTTATGTCCCTCGAGCGCCACCCAACCTACCAGGGGGCCCCATGCCTATCGGCGCCATCGTACATCGATGCCTGGAGCCGTTACTGCAACACCTCCACCGGCGGCGTCCGGCGACGCTGCTGGTCGCGGTGGTGTCGTGCCTGAGCGAACCGCGGCTGTCGCTGACTGCACCCAGGTAACGGCAAACGCCGCGTCCCACTCGCGCCTGTTCCTCGCTCGCCTGCCGGTGGTGTTGGAGAACTGCCGCGCGGTGCTCTAAGGAACTTGTCGGCAGGATCGAGTCGCCCGAGCGATGGGTCGCATATGAGCATGATGCCCTCGTTGCTGATCGACTTGGAGGGCGGATTTTGTGGGGATACCTCAGCCACGAAGGTGGCTTCGGATATTGCCCGATCGTTGATACATCGCTGACCGACAGGGTACCTCGGACCACAACAAAGCTAAGCTGTTTTCTGTGCCGCCCGGTCCGACGATCAAGACATAGTCCGGGTCAGACGCTCCTCGGCCTCCCGGTACTTGGCCGCGGTCTTACCGATGATGTCCCGGGGCAGCTCCGGGGCGGGAGGGGTCTTGTCCCAGCTCAGGGTCTCGAGGTGGTCGCGGACGAACTGCTTGTCGAAGCTGGGCGGGCTAATGCCGGGGCGGTATTGGTCCTCGGGCCAGAAGCGGGAAGAGTCCGGGGTGAGTACCTCGTCGATCAGATGCAGGCGGCCGTCGGCGTCGAGGCCGAACTCGAACTTGGTGTCGGCGATGATGATGCCCTGGTCGCGGGCGAATTCAGCGCATGTCGTATAGATGCGCAAGCTGATGTCCCGGACCTGCTCGGCCAGCTCGCGGCCAATGAGCGCGACCGTGCGGTCGAAGTCGATGTTCTCGTCGTGTTCCCCGGCGGTGGCCTTGGTCGACGGTGTGTAGATGGCCTCCGGCAGCCGGTCCGCCTGATCGAGTCCCCGCGGCAGATCGATACCGCAGATCGCCCCTGTGCGTTGGTAGTCCTTCCAGCCCGAGCCGATGATGTAGCCGCGCACGATGGCCTCCACCGGCAGCGGATCGAGCCGTTTCACCACCAGGGCCCGGTCGCCGAGTAGGGCACGCTCCCCGGCGTCGGTGACAATTTGATCCGGGGTGATGTCGGATAGGTGATTGGGAACCATGTCCCGGGTCCGCTCGAGCCAGAAATTGGAGAGGCGGGTGAGCACCTCGCCTTTACCGGGGATCGGCTGGGGCAACACGATGTCGAAGGCGGAGAGACGGTCGCTGGTGACGATCAACAATTGGTCCTCACCGACCCGATAGATGTCGCGTACCTTGCCGCGGTTGAGTAGGACCAATCCGGAGAGCCTGGATTCGAAGAGTGCCGACATGGGCGTTGATTCCACTCTGTAAGAAGGGCAGGATCTAGATAACTTTAGATGAGGATTTTCTCTCGGCAGGGTAAGTATTCTATCATAGAAGTTTTCCTCTCGATGATTGAATCTAAATTCACATTCTTTCAGGTGTAGATGAAAAGTTTTTCCTGGAACACCATTGAATTTTGCAAGCCTTCATTGCCATTGATAGGGCAATTACCACGGGCAAACTCATGCTGACCATGATTCACATGGAAATGCTTTTTGTACCCCCTATCCACCAGACCATCGTAAGCCCCTCCAGCCGTCCGAGTGGATGATGCTGTCAAGGGTCACCTGGCCCCGGATCGCGGCCGGTAGCGGCTTCTTGGCGGCGTTCGGGACGAGTTCCGTGTAGACTTTCCCGTAGCGTTCCAGAATCCCGAAGACAGTCGTTTTACCCCCAGCCCCGCGCCCTTTCTTCCCACGAACACGGCGCGTACCGAAAGAGAACTCATCGACTTCAACCTCGCCGGAGAAGGGCGATGACGCGTCACAAAGCTGGGCGATTCGGGTCCGTAATTTGAATAACAATTGATTGAGCGTCGGACGGCTTACATCACTCGGCTCAGCGATTTTCGAGGCCGCGGTAAACTTACCATTTCCCCTCGGACAGGATCTTCCGGGCCCTGGGCGCGGGAGAGGAACGTCACGGTGGAAATCCTGACAGGTTACGGATCCGAACTGCTTGAGGGTGCACCTGCTATAACCTTATACCGGATCGGGCCCCTCTCGACCTGATATTCCCACTCCGGGAGCAACGAGAGTGCGGAGTGCGGAGCTATTCCCGCAGCTTCCCGATACGCTTCACCTGGGCCTAGGGCTCTGTGCCGAAAGGCGATTCCGGCCGGACCTGGATCGATTTCCTTAATCCGGTAGTGGGGTGCTCAATTACGGACACAATCCACTCCAGCTCCGGCAAGCCTTGGCGGCCGCCGGCCTATCTCACCGAGGAAGGAGTCGTCCAGGACCTTGACCTCCGGACCGCTGCAAAGGGACAATTCTTCGAAGCCATGGAATGATCGGATCCTTACGATCCCAGAATCCGGAACATCACAACATGTTCCCCAAACCCACCGGCACTAACACCATCAAGGCAGCGTTGAAGCTGGTCCGCAAGGTCAGCGGACGTTCCACTGTGATCGCCTTCCACGGATCCCACTGTCCGGCGGCGCGTAGCGTTACGCCGCGTTCGCCGCCGTGCCTGTCCGGGCGCGGCCCTGGATTATTCGGTTGGTTGTGGGATCCGGCGTGTCAGGTTACGGCGCGGTCGACTTTGTCGCCATGCTTCAGGATCGGACAGCGCGCCTAACCCGACCTACACCCAACGCGAGGTCCCCGCGCCTGCAGGCCCGCGCCGGGAGTCATAATGGGTGGACAGGTTGCGTTAAGATGCTGGCACTGACCTGAGCAGATGACCAGCGAGCCTTTGGGCATCGTAACGCAACAGGTCCCGGATGATTGCCTGGGGCATGGCCGGTCAATAGCGTCCCTGTTGATGGTGGATGTAGTTGCTCATTTCCACGAACTGCATATTCATCCGCTGGGTGATTTTATGCACCTCGCGGGCGATTGCGCGCATCAGCTTGTAGACGGTCTGCGGATGCTCTTCCAACAGGCCTTCGAGGTCGTTCCGATCGATCTGCAGGATTTCCGAGGTATCGTCGGCCTGTAGTGTAGCACTGTGCTCCGAGTCGTCGAGGAAACCCATTTCACCGGCCATCTCTCCTTCCCGGATGCAGGCCAGGGTAACCTGGCTGCCGCCACCCGTACTCCGGTTCACCCGCAGGCGCCCTTCGATGAGCACATAGAGTGAGTCGTCCTTCTTTCCCTGCTCGATCAGGATGTCCCCCTTTTGCAGTCGGATTACGGTAATGATCTCCGCCAACCGATCGCACTCCGCATCCGAGAGGTCGTTCAGGAAGGGTATCTGACAGAACCGCTCCATGTGCTTCTTGGTCTGCCAGATCCTTTCCCTGCCCTTCGCGTCGGACCGGGTGCCGGCTTCGGGTGTCGCTTGCGTCGATTCCAGCGGTGCCTCGTCTTTAAACTCCTTTTCCAGATCCGCCATGGCCTTGGCCTTGATTTCTTCAAGCTGACTGCTCATTGATTGCTCCATATTATCTACTGCTGCAACTCTATGCCGCCGGACAGGAACCGATCGATCCCCATCGCGGCCTGATGGCCGTCCGCGATGGCGCTGATGGCGTCCGCTGTGTTGTTGGCGATATCGCCGCCGACGAAGAGCTTGGGAATGCCGGTCTGGCGGTGCTGGTTGCAGATGACCTTACCCCGCTTGATTTGGATCCGGTCGGCGTATTCCTGGGATAGGAAGCCATAATCGCCGCCCTGGCCGATGGCCGAGATGATGGAGTCGTAGGTCTCGATGTGCATACGGTCTTCCATCAACACCGGCCGAGGGCGGCTGCCTTTTTCGTCGGGTACCATCTCGGCCTCTCCCCACCGGATGGTGACCTGGTTCGGAGAAAGCGCATCCTCTACCCGCACCGGGATAGCCTGGGTCACGAAGCGCACCTGCTCCGCGTGGGCCTCGTGGATCTCTTCGGAATCGGCGGGCATGTCCTCGATCCGGCGGCGATAGAGCAGGGTAACCTCAGCGCCGAGCCGGCGCGAGACCCGTGCCGCATCCATGGCTACGTTGCCGCCGCCGATCACGGCGACCTGGGTCCCGACGCCCGGGTCCCGGTCGTGGGTAACGTCCTCCAGTACCTGGAGGCCGGACAGGACCCGCGGGTGTTGCTCTCCTTCCACCCCCAATCCGTAGGGCTCGGTCAGGCCGGTGGAGAAGAAGACGGCGTCATACGTTTCCATCAGATCGGAGAACAAGACCTCACGGCCGACCCGGGTATTGTAGTGAATTGTGGCACCCAGGGAGAGAATATAGTCGATGTCTTTGTCGAGTTGATCGTACGGCAGGCGATAGCTGGGTACCCCATAGCGCAGCATACCGCCGGCCTGTCGGTGGGCCTCGTACAGGGTGACCGCATAGCCCAGCTTGACGAGATAATAGGTGGCGCTCAAGCCTCCGGGGCCGGTGCCGATGATGGCGACCTTGCGGCCGTTCGTCGGGATTTCGCCCCGGAGGGTACCGGCATATTCCGCCTCGGGCACCTGGTCGCAGATGTACCGCTTGAGCCAGCGGATCGCCACTGGATCGCCTATATGTCCCACCGAGCATACCTCTTCGCAGCGGTGGGTGCAGATGCGCCCGCAAGTGGCGGGCATGGGGTTGGTGCGATAGAGCAGGCGCAGGCCGGTCTTGAAATCGCCGTCGCGTACCGCCTTGATGTACTCGGGGATGTCCATGTGCGCGGGGCAAGTGGCGACGCAGATGCCGCAGTCCACGCACCGGTCCGCTTCCTTTCTCGCCTGCTCCGCGGAATAGCCCTTCACGATTTCAATGAAGGATTGCCGGCCCTGTTCCGGGTCGAGCATCTCCATGTCCGGGCGTTCGAGACGTAACAGGTGATACTCTGGATCCCTGCGGTAGCCGAGCGCCTTCTGGTCCCAGGGGTTGTCACCCGTCCCCGGTATGAACCGATACACCTCAGGGTTGGTGCTGACCCAGATGTATTCGTTGGTCATGCGCAGGGAACCGGTGGTGCAGATATCGACGCACAGGGCGCACCAGCAGCAACGGCCATTATCGACCATGGGTCGCAGGCCGCTGTCTCCAGGCCTGGTCTCAATACCTGGTACCGGCACCATATCGATGGCTTCGTTCTGGCAGATGGTCTCGCAGGTGCCGCAGCCGATGCACAGTTCCAGATCGTTGGTGTGGAATCCCCGGTAGTTGGCGGCACCGGGGCGTTCTTCGATCGGTTTTGCCGTGGTATAGGGCTTTTCGAAGGCCCGTTTCCAGATGTAGAAGGGGGCGATGAGGTCTTTGAGCGGCATGGAACCAGCTACCTCTCGATCTCGGGCGGATAGGTGTGCAGTGAAACCATCAATCCTGCGATGTCGGCGATGTCGGTGCCGATCGCCATCTTCTCCATCACCGGGAAGGCGTGAGTATAGCTGGGACCGCGGATACAGATCCGGCGCGGGTAGAGCGAACCGTCGGAGACGATGTAGTAGCCCTTCTCACCGCGGGTGCACTCGGCCTTGACATAGGTCTCGCCGGGCGGAATCTTCCAATGCAGGACATTCGGCAGGGGTTCGTGAAAGAGACCGTCCTTGGGCATGCGTGACAAGATCTGGCGGATCAGGTCGATGCACTGGTGCATCTCCCGGTATCTTACCAGCGTCCGTTCATAGACATCCGAGGCGGTGCCCGTGATGATCTCGAAATCCAATCGGTCGTAGACGAGATAGGGGCAATCCTTACGCACATCCCGCTTGATCCCGCAGGCCCGCTGATTGGGGCCGGTGATGCCGTAGCGGTCGATCATCTCCTTGTCGATGATCCCCAAGCCGACGGTCCTGGCCTTGAACACACTGTTGTGAAGCAGGACCAGCTCGATCTCTTTAAGGAGCTTTTCGACCCGCTTCAAAACGGCCTGGAGCCGCTCCTCGAAGCCGTCGGGGAGTCCGGACCGCACGCCGCCGGGGAGCATATACATATGGTAGATGCGCCCACCGGTCATCTCCTCAAACAGGTCCAGCAGATAGTCCCGATGGGTCACCGTCCATTGACCGATGGTGCTGTTGCCGAACGCCCCCGCCTGCCCGCCCAGCCAGGCGAGAAAGCTGGTCAGGCGCATCATCTCCAGGTTCAGGATGCGGATCCACTGGGCCTGCTCTGGTGGCTCGATCCCCGCCAGCTCCTCCAGTCCCACGGCATATAGGTATTCGTTGAACGCCGGCTCGGGCACCGCGATCCGGCACACCACCGGAAAGTTTTGGATCCAGGTCCGGCGTTCCATGAGTTTCTCGAAGCCCCGGTGCAGATAGCCCACATGGGTCTTGCACTCCACCACTTCGTCGCCACACAGGGTGAGCTCCAGTGACATGTTGCCGGTGATGCCGGGATGTTGGGGACCATGCCAGAGCTTGACGTATTTCTCGGAATCTAGATCGACGACGGGCTTGCCGTCCACCAGCTCCGGGTATTTGGAACGGTCGGGCGCGGACATCATTTCTCTCCCTCATCCGGGTAGAGCTGTTCCTGCATATGGGCGCGCGGATCGGTCTTTTGTCTACCCGGACGTGGGAAGAAGGTCTTCTCCGCATAGGCTCGGGTGTCGAACTCTCGGCGCATGGGTGGGATCTCGTCCCAACCCTCCAGGAGAAAGTCCTCATCGACCCCTGGGCTGCCGGGAAAATCGATCCCGAACATCTCCTTGAGCTCCCGTTGATAGAGCGCGGCCTGTTCCCAAAGCGGATGGATCGAGGTCATCACCGGCTCTTCTCGGGACAGATCCACCTGCACCCCTAGGGTATTTCGGGCTTCATAGTTATGCAGCATGTAGATAAGCCGGAAGATACCATCCTCGATGTAATCCACCGCGGTAAACAACACCAGATGGGAGAATCCCTCGTGATCCCGCAGATGGCGGATCAGCATCTCCGCATAGTTCTTCGAGATGTACAGGAAGGCGAGATCGGCCCGTTGCTGCCTGAAATCGGTCACGGCGAACAAGGGCCGCAGGCGTTCGAAGAGCTGCTTCATGACGGCACTTACCAGTTGTAATCCGGCATGTTCCAATCCTTGATGATCTTCTTCTGGTTCGCCTTGTACCAGGCGAAATTCTCCGCATACTTGTTAGCACCTTCGCACTTGCCGGCCTTGATCAGCTCCTTGAGCTTGACGAAGCCGGCCAACAGGGCCTCGGGCCGCGGCATGCAGCCGGAGATATAGAGATCCACCGGGATATAGTGATCGATGCGGTTGACAGTGTTGTAGCTATCCCAGTACATGCCCCCGTTCACAGTGCAGCTCCCCAGGGCCACCACGAACTTGGGGTTCTGCATTTGCTCATAGCTGACCACGATGCGCTTGAGGGTCTTCACCGAAGCATAGCCGCCGATGATGAAGACGCAGGACTGACGCGGGGTGGGAGAGCCCATGACCCCGAAGCGATAGGCATCGTAACGTGCCGTCATCAGGGGCCGCAGCTCCACCGCGCCGCAGCCGGTCCCAAAGGCCTGCACCGACAGCGAATTAGCCCGCGCCCAGTTGCGCACCTGCTCCATGGCCTCGAACTGAGGCGCCACCGGAACCGGCCGGGTCTTGCAATAATACTCGGTATCCGGATAGGTCAAACCGTCGTTAGGCAACTCTTGATCGTTCATGGGGTTGTTGTTCATCATTTCATCAACCTGGATTCCGCGGTTCGATTTCTTGTACCTCATGATAAACAGTCAGGAAATTCTTCAGACTTTCAAAATACCATGGGGCCAAGTGGCCCTTGACAGCATCATCCACTCGGACGGTTGGAGGGACTACGATTGGGCTGGTGGACAGGGGGTACAAAAAGCATGGGGCTAGATAACTTTAGAGAGGCTCTTTCTCTCAGCTAGAGAGAGTATTCTATCATAATAATTTTCCTCTCGATGATTGAATCTAAATTCACATTCTTTCAGGTGTGGGTGAAAAGTTTTTCGTGGAACCCCATTGAATTTTGCAAGCCTTCGTTTGGTATATGACCAGAATGATTCAATGCCATTGATAGGGCAATTACCACGGGCAAATTCATGCTGACCATGATTTACACGGAAATGCTTTTTGTACCCCCTATCCACCAGCCCATCGCAGCCCCTCCAGCCGTTCGAGTGGATGATGTTGTCAAGGGCCACCTGGCCACGGATCGCGGCCTGTAGCGGCTTCTTGGCGGCGTTCGGGACGATTTCCGTGTAGCCCTATCCCGTGGCGTTCCAGAATCCCGAAGACAATCATTTTACCCCCCGCCCCGCGCCCTTTCTTCCCATAAGCACGGCGCGCGCCAAAAGAGGATTCATCGACTTCGACCTCACCGGAGAAGGGCGATGAGGCATCACTAAAGCTAGGCGATTCGGATCCGTAGTTTGAATAACAATGATTGATCGTCGGACAGCTTATACCACTCAACTTGGCGGGTTTCGAGGCCGGTAAATCGTGCGCAAAATACTGTACAATCTGTCTGAATTTACTCCGAAAGGTGTGAACGCCTAAAATACCTGTTTTTTTCCTTGTATAACACACCCTTAGCATGCAGTTGCAGTGCTAAAGTTATCTAGACCCCGAGCATTCCCATATGAATCATGGTCAGCATGAATTTGCCCGTGGTAACTGCCCTATCAATGGCATTGAATCATTCTGGTCATATACCAAACGAAGGCTTGCAAAATTCAATGGGGTTCCACGAAAAACTTTTCACCCACACCTGAAAGAATGTGAATTTAGATTCAATCATCGAGAGGAAAACTTATATGGCAGAATACTTAACTCTGCTGAGAGAAAATCCTCTATTAAAGTTATCTAGACCCTTCATGGTTTCCAAGAAATCTGGAACCGGCAGCTATCAAAGCGTTGGAAAATGTGACGAAGTAGAATTATGTACCATACAAATAATCCGCCAACACCACCGCGGCGATTCCGATCAATGTCGGCCAGCGCAGGAAGAAGCTGATCGACTGATCGATGCGGTATCTCGGGAACGCGGCTCCGACAAAGACGGGCACCATGTAGATGGCCCAGGTCTTGATCACAAGCTCGATCAGATTGGTCGCGCCGCCGAAGAAGAGGTCCATGAACAGGACCAGCTTGGCCGCGGCGAAGATGGCCCGATTGAGCTGCATTAGGCTGATGAAGTCGCTCTGGAATTCAGTCCTGGGTCCGATAGGAATTTCCTGGGGCGGGCCAACCACATCGAAGGGGGAATAGCCGGTGGAGCCCAGGAGTGACAGCATGGCCGCGGTGGTCGCCAGGGGGTTGGTGAACAGGGTCCAATTGGCGACGCCGGCTTGCTGGGCCTCTACCATGTCATAGACGGAGAGGGTTTCGTACTGGATCGCCAGGGCGATGATTGCCAGGGCGAAGGGGACCTCGAAGGCAGCGAATTGGGCCAGCCCGCGGCCAATGCCGATGGCGCTGTAGGGGTGTCCACCTTCGCTCGCCCCCAGGGCCATCCCCAAGGCGCCGAACAGGATGAAGTAGATGACGAGGATGATGTCGCCAGCGAAATGGAAGTTACTGAAGACCTCGCTGCCGTACAGCATGGGGATGAAGAGCAGGGTGCCGATACCGCCGGCGAGACGAAATACCGGCCCCAGGTAGAACATGAGGCCGTGGCTGACGGCAGTGCGTTTAGCTGCGTTCTTGAAGATATCGATGAACCCCTGCCAGACCGGAATGCCGATCCGTCCCTGGACCCGGGCTAGGGTACGGGCGATGATTCCACTGAGCAGGATGCCGTAGACGGCGGCTACCGTAACGGAGACGACGGCATAGCCGCCCTTGACCAACCATTCGGACATGCTGTAAGCCCCTCCCATCAGAGGCAGTGGTAAATTTTCAAGTGGTCAGCGTAGAGCGGTTCATTCTATCTCTTAACCTTGTGTCCGATTGCGGTTTCATTATGAATGCTCATCACAATATTCTAGGGTCTAGATAACGCTAGCACTGCAACTGCATGCATAAGGTTATGTTATGCAAAGAAAAAAACAGGTATTTCAAGAGGTTATACCTTTCGTGAAGCTAACTTCAGACGGATTGTACCCTATTTTGCACACGATTTACCGGCCTCGAAAATCGCCGAGCCGAGTGATGTAAGCCGTCCGACGATCAATCAGTTGTTATTCAAACTACGGACCCGAATCGCTCAACTTTGTGACGCGTCATCGCCCTTCTCCGGCGAGGTTGAAGTCGATGAATCCTAGTTTCGGCGCGCGCCGTGTTCGTGGGAAGAAAAGGCGCGGGGCTGGGGATAAAACGATTATCTTCGGGATTCTGGAATGCCACGGGAAAGTCTACACGGAAATCGTCCAGAATGCTGCCAAGAAGCCGCTACAGGCCGCAATCCGAGGCCGCTTGATCGATAGCATCGTCCACTCGGACGGCTGGAGGGGCTATGATGGGCTGGTGGATAAAGGGCACAAAAAGCATTTCCGTGTGAATCATGGTCAGCATGAATTTGCCCATGGTAATTGCCCTATCAATGGGATTGAATCATTCTGTCATATGCCAAAAGAAGGCTTGCAAAATTCAATGGTGTTCCGCGAAAAACTTCTCATCTACACCTGTGAAGCACGCAACACATGCGGTTTACGATCTGAAGGTTCATCTGGTATGGACCACGAAGTATCGCTATCTAAGGTATTGACCAGGGATGTGGGGAAAAGAGTACGGACATTGTTTCAACAGACCTACGCTGCTAACGATATAGAAATCATCCAGACGGAGTAGTGAGCAAGGACCATGTACCTCTCTACAATCTTTTATCCGCCCAGGTTGTCGGTTAGTGAAATCATTGAAATTACTTAAAGGGAGGACATCGCGCAAACTACAAAAAGAATTCCCGCATCTGAGGAAGCAGTATTTTCGAGCTGACTTCAGTCTGAGGCCTTCAGTCAGCTTTAGCCGAAACAGTAACTTTCAGTCGCTCCCCAGACTATGAGACTTTCAGCCCACAGTGGTTGATTCACCACAGAGAACACAGAGCGCACAGAGAATCGGAATTCCGCTAGGGCTAATCATATTTCCTTCTCTGTGTACTCTGTATCCTCTGTGATTAACCACCAATGCCATTGAACCCCTAGCTTCGTTGGATTCTCGCCTCGGCGGTCTGTGGCGGTGCCTCGTTAGGCTTCCACTTAAACCATAACCGCTACCCCATCAGAAAGACCAGGGCGACGAGATAGAGGACGATGAACTGGGCATAGGTCTGGGCATGGCCCGTGTAGACGCTGCGCAGGGCAGCCGCCAGGGAGTGGGTCCATTCGGACAGGGCGCTCCAGAAGCGGGTGGCCCGTGGTCGTACCAGCCAGCCCAGGCTCTTTTCGATGTAGGGATAGAAGTTGTAGGCGAAGTGGGTGGTCTCCGGCCGCTCGGGGCGCTCCGCCGCGTAGACGATGTTGAATTGCTTGACCCGCTGGACTCGGGTCCGCGACAGCAGCATCCAGAGCAGAGGCGCCAGGAACACCGCCCCGACGATCATCATAATCAGGAAGCCGTTCCAGTGGCCCACGGCAGTGGTGACCTGGTTGCCGGCCCAATTCAAAGTAGCCGCGTAATGGGGCTCGACCGCGCTCGAGATGGGCTGCACCAAGTATTGCGGAAACAGGGAGAAGGCCAGGATCGCCCCGGCCAATACCAACTGCGGAAACAGCAGCCACCAAGGAGCCTCCTTGGCGTCCTTGTACTTCAGCTTGGGCTGGCCAAGGAAGATCGAGTGCAGCAGCCGGAACATGTACAGGCAGGCCAGGGCGCTGGAGAAAAAAGCCAAGCCCGCCTGCAGATACCAGTGTTTTTCGATCAGTCCGTTGTACAGCAGCCACTTGCCGCCGAAGCCGGTCAGGGGTGGGACGCCGGACATGGCGATGATGGCGATCAGGGCGCAGAAGAAGGTGACCGGCATGCGGCCGATCATCCCGCCCATGCGATACATGGCGCGGGTACCGGTGCGGAAGATCACCCCCGCCACGGCCAGAAACAACAGCCCCTTGTAAAGGAAGTGATTGACAGAGAGATAGACGGCCGTCACCCAGCCCAAGTGGCTCATCATAGCGACGCCGGCGACGATATAACCCACCTGTCCCATGCTCGAATAGGCCAACAGCCGCTTGGCGTCCTCTTGAAGCACGGCCATCAGGGCACCGAAGACCGCGGTGAGCAGGCCCAGCCAGCACACCAGATAGGCGATGTCCAGACCGCCCAGCGTCTGATCGCCCAACTGGATCGCGGCCACCAGGAACCCGAAAATCCCCGCCTTGCTGACCACCGCGGAGAGCATAGCCGTGAAATCGTCTTCCGCCTGCGTATAGGCGCCGGGTAGCCAGACGTGGAAGCCGAGTCCGCCGGTCTTGATGACGAAGCCCAGGGCTAGCAGGGCGAAGATGGCGGGGCCGAGCGCCCCCGCCTGGTGCAGGCCCGCGAGCAGCGGCGAGCCGGAGGCACCATAGCCCAAGGCAAGGCCGGTCAGGATCAGATAGGCCGAGCCCAGGGAGAAGAGCACATAGCTGAAGGCTGGCCGGGCGGATTCTCTTCCCAGGGTGATGAGCAGGTAGGAACCCAGAGTCATGAGCTCCCAGGCATAGAAGAAGCCCAGGCTGGTGCGGGTCTGGAGCAAGAGCCCCAAGGCCATCAGCATGGCGGTGAGCAGGGGATAAAAGCCCGGCCGCGCATCCCGGCGGTAGAGGGTGGCGAAGACCAGCAGCAGGCCGCCGGGGAAAAAAATCAGCCCAAACAGCCAGGCGGGCCCATCGATCCGGGGCAGGATCCAAACGGTGAAGGCGGCCAGAATCAACAAGGCGAGCAGCCCCACGAGGCGGCCGGGCAGACGATGGAGCAGGAATAACACACCGCCCGCGACCACCGGTAGGAAGGTGACCAGGGCCGGCTCTCCTACCCAGTCCGCCCAATACCAACCGCCGCCGTACAGCAGGAGGGCGAAGGCGGCCGGCGGGGTCAGACCGGCCCAGCCGAGGCGGGCCTGCGCATGCTGTCGGCCATCGAGCGTGGCACCGAGCCAGCGCAGCAAGTAGACCGCCTCCAGCAGCGAACCGAGCAGGATGACCGCCATCCAGCCGTACATCCCGTCGGCGGCCAGCCGCATGACCAGCTCCCATTTGGCCCAGAAGCCCGGGAAGGGCGGCAGACCCACCAAGGCGAAGATCAGGGTGCCGAACAGGAACAACAGCCAGGGCCGCCCCGTCAATGCCGTCCATTCCCACCACTTGTCCTTACCCTGGATCCCAGCCAACCAGAAGAGCCCCGCCTTGGCCAGAAGGTGATTGATGAACAGGCCGCCGACCACCAGAGGTGCCAGCTCTGCGTGTCCGCCCCGGAGCAGATAGGCGATGGCGGCCATCAACAGGCCCAATTGAGCGATGGAAGAATAGCCCAATAGGCGCTGCGCGTTGCGCTGCTTGAGCCCGATCAGGTTCGAGAACAGAAAAGTCACCAACCCGGCGGAAACGATCACGGACAGCTGATCCACCGGCAACAGGAGCAGCAGCTTGTACAAGGCCGCCAAGGCGCCGGTGGCAACCCCCGCCGAGAGGAGAGCGCCGATGCCGCCGGGTGCCGCCTGATAGACATCCAGGCCCCAGCCGTTGGCCGGGAACGGCTTGAGCTCAATGATGACCGCCGCGATCAGGAAGACCAGGGCCGAGGCCCCCAGGGGATTATCCAGCAGCGACCGGGCGGCGATCATGCCGTCGATATTCAGGGTGCCAGTCAGGTGGTAGACCAGGATGGTCCCGAGCAGAAAGAAGGAAGACGCCACCCCCCCCGCCATGACGTACTTGAAGCCGGCGGTCAGGGTCCTGCGGTCCCGTTGCAGCCCGATCAGGGCATAGGTCGCTATGGCGGTGATCTCGATGAACACGAACAGATTAAACAGGTCCCGCGTCATGACCATGCCGTTGATGCCCATGACGATCATGAGGAACAAGATCAATGCCTGCACATGTTCCCGCAGTTGCCGCAACAGATACCAACCGCCGAGGACGCCCACCAGGTTGACCGCCAGGGAGAGAAAGGCCTCTTGCCGGCTGAACCGCAGGTTGATGGAAAGCGGCGGTTCAAGTCCGGCGGTCAGGATCTCGACCGTGGGCGCACCGCCCGCTAGGGCGATGAATCCCATACCGGAGATAACCGTGATGCTCGCCAACGTAGCCAAAAAGACGAAGTCTCCCAGGCTGCGGTGCAGCTGATGGAAGAGCGTGAGCAGAAAGGCGCTGCCCAGGGACAGGATATAGATGTAGAGGGGATCGACCATAGGATTCAGCCTTTCAGCTCACTGCAATCGTCGATGGACAGGGAGCGGTTCTGCTTATAGATCCGGATGGCGTAGGAAAGCATCAGCGCGGTAATCCCCAGCCCGATCACGATCGCCGTCAGCACCAGGGCGGAAGGAATCGGGTCCACCAGGGTCGAAGCGGCCCGGGAGCGGTCGACGGCGGCGTCGATGATGGGCGCCGTGCGGCCGTTCAGATAACCGATGGCGACCATCACCATGTGGATCCCGGTATCGATCAGGGAAAAGCCGATGATGATCTGAATGATGTTCTTCCGAATCATCATGCCCCAGAGGCCGATCAACATCACCATGAAGCCGGAGGCCAGCACGATGGTGGGAAGAGATATACCATCCGTCGCCAGGGACATGCCGTTACCTACTTCTCTATTCTCTAAAAAAACGTATTTGAACGGATGTGGATACTGAGCACGCCGCCATCCCTGGCGGCCGTGGCCAACCGTGTGTGGCCCGCCCTGAAGGGAAAACTACGCGGGTGCTGCATTTCTCCTTGAAGAAAGGAGCTTTTTTCCAGCTGTCAATGCTCGCGTGCGCAGGATCCATTCATCGTCAACTCTGGTCAGCATGGCGGAATCGGCAACGCCTTCAATCGGGTAGATGAACTCTACTCGTGCGCATACCTGATCGGCCAATACCTGAGTTAAATGGTAGTGGTAAATTTTTAACTGATAGCGTGGTTGATCGTCCAGGTCTACCGGGCCGCACAGCGGTCCAACCTACCTTCTGCCAGTTAAAAACCACCACTACCATGCTTGTTAATCTGTATCAGTTAAGAAGGTAGTTTTAAGGGTAACGTTACAAAAGGATACGTTCAGTTAAGCGGGTCCCCGAATCAATCCTTCATCCGTTCCAGTACCGTGCTCAGCTCGGTCCCAACCTTCAAGCCGACGAGGATATAGATGATCGGCATGGCGCCGGCACTGAGCAGCTCCCCGAAGGTGCCGAGAGCAAGGAAACGGTTGTCAAGAAAACCTCCCGCGAACACCAGGCCCAGGACCCCCACCACCACATAGCCAAAACCGGAAAACGACTCCAACAGGCGCACGATGCCGTGATTCAAGCGGGTATCGGGATCGGCCAGCAACAGCAGCATGATCCCGGACGCTAGCACCGCCCCGCCCTGGAAGCCACCGCCCGGCGTCAGGTGTCCGTTGATGAAGACATAGATACCGAGCACGAAGATCAGCGGCAGGAGAAACTGAACGGCGGTCCGCACCAACTCGCTGGAGGCCTGTCGATTCGGGTCATCCTCCGTCTCGTCGACCCGCCGCCGCAGCAATAGCCCAACCCCCGCTGCAGAGATGAAGAGCACCGCTACCTCCCCCAGGGTATCGAGCCCCCGATAAGTGACCAGCACCGCGGTCACGATATTCGCGGCGCCCAGCTCATCGGGACCCGCCGTCACATAGTGCTCGGAGATGGGATTCAAGGCGGTGCGGGGGGCATAACTCGCAACCATCTGCAGGAAAACGGCTCCCAACAGCAACAGAGAAAGCAGTATGGTGACCCGCTTGATCATTTCTCCGACGGCTCCGTGGTCCGGCGAATGCTGTAGAGAAAGATGATGGTCGTCAGCCCGCTGCCGATTGCGGCCTCGGTCATGGCCACATCGGGCGCGGCCAAGGCGACATAGGTAGTGGCGGCGAACAGGCTGGCCATGCCGGCACTGATAGCCGCGCTCAGGGTGTCCCCCAGGTGGACGGCCAGCAGGGCGCTGATGATGATTCCGGCGCACAGTGCCGTACCGATCACCAGGAGCATCATGAGGTCGTCTCCCGTTCCCCCAGCTTGTCGACCACCGTGCGCTCGCTCAAAGGGACCCGGATGACATGGGCCGCACGCGCCAGGGCATGGGCGGAGATGGGGGAAGTCAACATGACGAAGAAGGCGAGAACCAGCAGCTTACCCAGCCAGCCGGGATGGGCGAGTCCGACCCCGATCAAGGCCAGCGTGGTACCCAGGGTGGAGGCCTTGGTGCCGGTCTGTAACCGGTTGTAGCTGTCGGGCATGCGCAGCACCCCCAATCCACCCAGCAGCAGGAATACCGAGCCGGCCAGGGTCATCAGGGCGCCGAGCACCTCTAAAAAGGTATACATGGATCAGAACCCCTTTTCGCTGTAACGGGCCACGGCCAATACCCCCAGGAAGCTGAGCAGACCATAGACGATGGCCACATCCACATAGATGAAGCGCCCCCCGAAGTGGGCCAGGAGTACGATGATGCTGATGGCGGTAATGGTCAGCACATCGACGGCAATGACGCGATCGATGGCGGTCGGCCCCCTCACCAATCGGACGATACTGAAGAGGCTTCCCAACAGAGTAAAGATTGCCGCCAGGATCATCAGGGCATCGGCCATCGTGAGTTTACCCTTGGCTCAGCTGCATCAGATAGTGCTCGAAGCGCGCCGAAATCCCGCGCGTCGCGCTCTCCACATCCTTCCCCGCGACATCGATCCAGTGAATGAACAGGGAATCCTCGATCATATCCACCGTGAGGGTACCGGGGGTCAGGGTAATCGAATTGGCCAGGATCAACCGATAGGTCGGATGCTTCAAGCGGGTCTTGATCTCGACGATCCCCGGATTGATCCGCACCTCCGGCGAGACCACCCGCCGGGCCACATCCAGATTCGATTTGACCAGCTCGCGGGTGAAGAGCCATAAGTACCCGAGCACCAGCTGCGGCGTCCGGGGGGTGAATCTGGTACCGGCGAACAAAAAGCCGTGGGCCGGGAAGATAAACACCATCAGGGTAGCGACTATAGCCCCCGCCAGCACGACCTGCCACGACAAGGAGGCATTGAGCAACACCCAGACCAGCATCGTGGACAGCCAGAATGCGACCAGATGCCTCTTTTTTCGGTGATCGGTGGCGGCAATAGTCATCTCGGCGGTGGCTTCGGCCTGTCGGCGGGCCGATTTCCTGGCATGAAATCCGGCAGTTACCGACCTGCAGCCGTCTTGAGTTTTTCTATGGTGATCCGTCGGGATCCTGGGAAAACCCCATCCATATGGAATTTTCACCCTCTGAATTTGGTTGCGGGTAACCGCATATTAGTAGGAAAATCGCATCAAAGTTTATAATTTATATCATTGATTTATGTTTATATCAACTATCCGGCAAGACGGATTTACCATTTACCAGTCGTCAGCGGTGACCCGCCATGCGTTGGAAGTACCAGTGCAGCGCTTACCGCGTAGCGTGTGAGTGGCGTGACGGGCGGCCCAAGTGTCGTGTCTACCGGAAAGACAAAAGGCCTTGGGTGGTGGTCAGTTTTTAACTGATATCGTGGTTGAGAGTTCAGGTCTACCAGGCCGTGCAGCGGTCCAACTTACCTCCCACCAGTTAAATACCACCACTACCCCTTATGTCTTCAACAAAGACAACCAAAGCATGGGTCTGGATCGCTTTGAACAGAGAGACCCGGGAAGTCGTTGCTTATGCTCGTGGTGATCGCAGTAAAGAAACGTGCCAAATCTTCTGGGATCGCATATCGTCCACTTATAAAAAAGCCATGATTTTCACCGATTGTTGGGAAGCGTATCGAGCTATTATTCCGAATGAACAGCATTTTCCTATCGGCAAAGAAACAGGAGAAACGTCTCAGGTTGAGCGCCGAAATAATACCTTGCGGCAGCACTTGGCGCGCTTTGTGCGCAAGACGTTCTCTTTATCCCAAATGTATCATTATGTATGAGATCTGTTTAAAGCTTTATCCTGTATCGCTATAATACAGAGTTATTACCAACTATATGATATGTTACAATTTATAAATTAACCACTACCTACAATTTTTACTAGCGACCAGCAATTAAAGAAAGGTCCGCGCAGTCGATGCCCGCCCAGACCTCGCGTTAGATGTAGGTTGCGTTAGCCGTGTGGGGAAGCGCCTCGGGGGGGGGGCATGACGTTGAACGCGGCGTAACGCGACACGGCGCTGGACGCCGGAACCTGTTTTGACCAAGCAGCTGCTTGAAATCTTCGCGCCCTTGTGTACCTCTGTGGTTCAAAAACGATCAGGAGCCATCCTCGTTCTGCGGTGAAGCCCACTGAGCATCCCGCCCCCGCTTGCGGTCCACCTTGCGCTGCCGCCGACGCATCAAGGTGATGACAGGGCCGGAGACCGCGTAACCCACGAAACCGATGAACAGGATTACCGGCGGGTGCAGCAAAACCGCCGCGTAACCGAGCATAACCACGACCGCGAAGATAAAGGGGACCCGTCCGCGTAGATCGATCTCCTTGAAGCTGTAAAACCGGAAATTGCTCACCATGAGCAGACCGGAGCAGGTGGTGATGAAGGCGACCAACCAGCTCACCTCCGACCCGTCGATGTCGTGATCCGCTCCGACCCAGACCCCCGCGGCGATGATTGCCGCCCCCGAGGGACTCGGTAGTCCCTGAAAGTAACGCTTATCCGCGCTGCCGATCTGGGTATTGTAACGGGCGAGACGCAGGGCGGCGGCGGTGGTATAGACGAAAGCGGCCAGCCAGCCGACCTTGCCGAGCCCGCTCAAGGCCCATTCGTAGGCCACCAGGGCCGGGGCGACACCGAAGGCCACCATATCGGATAGGCTGTCATACTCCGCCCCGAAATCGCTTTGGGTATTGGTCAGGCGGGCGACCCGCCCATCGAGCCCGTCCAGCATCATGCCGGCGAAGATCGCAAGCGCCGCGGCCTCGAAGCGTCCCTGCATAGCCACCAGTACCGCATAAAAGCCGGAAAACAGGGCCGCGGTAGTGAAAAGATTAGGCAGGAGGTAGATGCCGGGTCTGGGTTTCTGCTCGTCCATTGCACGGGCGGTATGGCGGATATCTTTCGGGGAGGCACAGTATACCCGAGTTGCCGGTCACCGGCTTCCAGCAGGGTGGTATAGCCAAGGCGAGCGTGTATAAATCCCCTAACGAAAATACGGGCCTGGCAGATCAGCTTTCCCTGCACCGAACGTAGGCGCGGGCAAGCCCGCGCCTACCGAAGGGCCGCCGCAGCCCCGGACGAGATGCGCGTCGATTCGTGGTTCTTGTTTCCAGTTTTTGTGCCCAGCTGTAGTAATCTTCAACCGTGGAGTCGTTTCGAACCGCGAAGGCGCAGGGGAAAACTCCGATGGTACGAATCGCTCCGCGAGAATATGTGGTTGATGATTCCCTCCGGAATACCACTTGAAAATTTACCGCTATCCCTACCTGCTCTACCCGGAATGCCGAAAGATCAGGACTTGTGCAGGTAATGCGCTGTCTCTATGCTGACCCTGGTCAGTCGGGCCGCCGAAAGGCCATTCCGCTCGATTTCCGCCGCCGGCGAAGGCACGGGGAATGGAGGCGTGGAGGCCAACGCCGTTCCGGCATCCGAAGTACTGAGGAGGAAAAATGTCTACCGATCGCATCATCGCCTTCGTCATGGCCGGTGGCCAGGGTTCCCGCTTGCAGCCCTTGACCACGGCCCGGTCAAAGCCGTCCGTACCCTTCGGCGCCCGCTACCGGATCGTGGACTTCGTGCTGAGCAATCTGGTGAACTCCCAGATTCGGACCATCTATCTGCTGGTGCAGTACAAATCCCAGTCCTTGATCGAGCATGTGCGCAAGGGCTGGACCATCTCTCCTTTGATGCACGAGCAGTTCGTCACCGTAGTTCCACCTCAGATGCGGACGGGCGAGCAGAACTGGTTCCAAGGTACCGCTGATGCGGTGCATCAGAACATTGACCTGATCGAGGAACACTGTCCCGACCTGGTCGTCGTCTTTGGCGCCGACCACATCTACCGAATGGACATCCGTCAGATGGTCGACTTCCACCAGGAGCGCAATGCCCATGTGACCATCGCCGCCCTCCCTGTCCCCCTGCAGGAGGCCACGGGCTTCGGCGTCATTGCCACCGATCCGGACGGCCGCATCCGGCAATTCCAGGAAAAGCCGGCCCAGCCCGCCCCTATGCCAGGCAACCCCACTCAGGCCTTTGCCTCCATGGGGAACTACATCTTCAACGTGGATGTCCTGCTGGAAGCCTTGGAGGAGGCCCGTAAGCGGGGGGAAACCGATTTCGGGGGCCATGTTCTGCCCCGCCTGCTCAGTACCCACCAGCTGTTCGCCTACGACTTCGCGACCAACGAGATCCCGAACATCAAGCCCTATGAGCAGCCCGTTTACTGGCGTGACGTGGGCACCATCGATGCCTACTTCGAGGCCCACAAGGACGTCCTGGGTGCCGAACCGGCCTTCGATCTGTTCAATCCCCACTGGCCCGTGTACTCGAGTGGCTATCAGGGCCCCGTGGCCAGGATCCTGGGCGGCGAGCTGCGCAACAGCCTGTTCGGCGCGGCGACGGTGATCCACGAGGGCGCGCGCATCAGCAACTCCATCATCCGTCGGGAGGCCGTGGTTGAGGAAGATGTGGAGCTCGATGAATGCATCGTCATGGACTATGTGCGTATCGCTAAAGGGGCACGCCTGCGGCGCGTCATCGTCGACCGTCACAACAGGATCGAGGCCGGAGAACGCTTGGGGTTCGATGCGGCGGCGGACCGCCGGTGCTTTACCGTCTCCGAGTCCGGCATCACGGTCATCCCCGCGGGCAAGGTGAGCTACTTCGCCCGCGACTCCCGCGAGGGCGCCGGCTCGGGCTATGCCGAGTAAACCGAGGAGTCTGGATTACAAAGCAAACGCGGCCGCCGACAGCAGCAGGGTTTCGCTCAGCTCTACCAGAGCGCCGGCGGTATCGCCGCTGAATCCACCCAAGCGGATCATCATGGATCCCCGCAACAGCAAGAGCAGGATGCCCGCGGTCACGATCAGGCCGAGCCATGCCGTACCGAGAAACCAGGCCGATGCGACCAGGGTAAGGATCAGCCAGGTCCAGGCGGGGGTACGCGGCAGATGGACCCTGACCGCAGCCCCCATGCCCTCCGGGTGGGCGGAGGGCGTGGTCAGAAACAGGATCAGTAGCTGCGCCCGCGCCAGGGCCGGTATCCAGATCAGGATCGCCGTCGCACCTGCTGTCATCAACGCGGAGAGTGCCGTCCACTTGCACAGCAGCACCAACACCAGGGCCATGACGCCGAAGGGCCCGGATCCGGGGTCCCGCATGATCTCCAGGGTGCGGTTCCGGTCCCCCAAGCCCCCGACCCAAGCATCCGCAGTATCCGCCAGCCCGTCCAGGTGCAAGCCGCCAGTGAGCCCTACCCAGACGACAAGCACCAGCGCGGCAGCCATGCCAGTTGCGAAGTCCGGATCGGGGACGCCAACCTGTGCCGACAGTACGGCCAGACCCCAGACCATCAATCCGAGGAGCAATCCCACCACCGGGAAAAAGACGGCGCAACGGCCGAGATCCGGGTCGGAGATGGATCCCGGGTCCGGTATGGGCAGCCGGGTGAGAAACCGACCGGCGATCAGGAGACCGCGCCGCATGGCTCCGCCCCGCCGTGGAACACCAGGCTCGGATGGCCTGCCCCTACCGGTATCCGCAGCCGGGTTCGACAGGCAGGCGGGATCTCGATCCGCATCGAGGCGACCGCGGAGAGGTCCAGGACCTGCCCCAGAATGACGCGGATGACGCCGCCATGGGTCACTACCAGCGGAAAATTCGTCCGGTGCTCGAGTATCCGGTCCCAGCTCCTCAGTACCCGTTCGCGCAGGACCACAAAGGACTCGGCGCCGGGCGGCGTGAATCCCGCCGGATCGTCCCAGAACCGTTTCAGCTCGGTGCTCGGCAACTCAGCGGCGAGTCGATTCTCCCAGGCCCCGAATCGCCGCTCGCCCAGCTCCGGCATCAGCTCCAGGGGCAGCCCGTACCGAATCGCCAGCCCTCGAGCCGGCTCGGCGCACCGGCGGGCCGGCGAGCTGAACAAGGCATCGTAGGGTAGGCTGCGCCCACCGGACCGGTCACTCGGTCTCGCTACGGCCGCGCGCATTTGGACGAACCCACGGGCGCTGAGCCGATCATCGGCGGCCCCCCGAAATCGTCCCCCGCCGACCACCACCCCGTGGCGCAGCAGATCGACAAAGCGATCATTTCCCACCCGACTCGCGCTCATGCGACCGCATTAGGGGCAGATCCCGACCTATTCGCCGCCTGTCTGCGGCAGGCAGGCCGGGTAGGGTGCTCCGGCATCGGGAAGCACCGAAGCACGCTCGCAGCCGACGTCTGGGGGGTGGGCCGTGCCCATCGCCCCCGCCATGACCGCCGGCTCTATAGGCGGCCCCTTCAACAGTTGGGGCAATCCAGCGATGACCAACACTACCCGGTCGCAGCGGGCGGCGAGCGCCTGATGGAGCAGACCCGTCTCGTCACAGTAGCGGCGGCTGAGCTCGCCGAGGGGAATGACGCCCATGTTGGTCTCGTTGCCGACCAGCACGAGATCGCCGACAAGCGCCGGCAAGGTCTCCAGCAAAGCGGTACGCTCGGACCCTAGGCGCGCAGGGTCCGCATGAGAGAGCAGGTTCGTAAGCCATAGGGTGAGGCACTCCACCACCAGGCAGCGTTCGGGTTCGGCCAACTCCCCGAGCACCCGTCCCAGCGCAAGCGGCTCCTCCACCACCAGCCAGTTCTGGGGACGATGTTTGCGGTGGGCCTCGATACGGCGCACCATCTCCGCACCCCCTGCCACCGCGGTAGCCACACAGACGACCTGGCGACCGCTCGCGACGGCGAGCCGTTCGGCCAACCGGCTTTTGCCGGAACGCACACCGCCGAGGATCAGGGTCTTCACCACCGCCTCCGGTCGTTTCGTTTTTGAAACCAGCGGCGACGACTAGGGGTTGTTGACATAATCACCGAGCCAACCTGCTAATCGAACAGGATTATTGGATAGATAATTTTGAGGAGAGAGGATTTTCTCTCAGCCAGAGTTAAGTATTCTATCATATTAAGTTTTCCTCTCGATGATTGAATCAATTATTCTTTAACATGTTATAGATGAAAAGTCTTTCGTGGAACACCATTGATTTTGCAAGCCTTCGTTTGGCATATGATTAGAATGATTCAATGCCATTGATAGGGCAATTACCACGGGCAAATTCATGCTGACCATGATTCGCACGGAAAAGCTTTATTGTACCCCCTATCCACCAGCCCATCGTAGCTCCTCCAGCCGTCCGAGTGGATGATGCTATCGCTGGCCACGCGGCCCTGGATCGTGGCCTGTAGTGACTTCTTGGCGGCGTTCGGGACGATTTCCATGTGGCCTTTATCCGTGGCGTTCTAGAATCCCGAAGACAATCGTTATTACCCCCAGCCCCGCGCCCTTATCTTCCTACGAACACGGCGCCCGCCGAAACTAGGATTCATCGACTTCAACCTCGCCGGAGAACGGTGATGACGCGTCACAAAGCTGAGTGATTCGGGTCCGTAGTTTGAATAACAAATGAATTGATCTTCGGGCGGCTTACCTCACTCAACTCGGCGATTTTCAAGGCCGATAAATCGTGCGTAAGATATATAGTGATAATCCGTATGAATTTGGCTTTGGAGATGTGTGAACCCCTGAAATACCTGCTTTTTTTAGCATAACATATGCCTTAGCATGCATTTTAAGTGCTAAAGTTATCTAGACCCAAAGCATTTCTGTGTGAATCATGGTCAGCATGAATTTGCCTGTGGTAATTGCCCTATCAATGGCATTGAATCATTCTGATTCATATGCCAAGCGAAGGCTTGTAAAATCAATGGTGTTCCACGAAAAACTTTTCATCTACACCTGAAAGAATGTGAATTTAGATTCAATCATCAGATGAGGAAAACTTAATATGATAGAATAATTACTCTAGCTGAGAGAAAATCCTCTCTAAAGTTACTAGACCCTAGATATTTCATAAGGCAAGTTAAAACTAAACTCGTTTTTCCTATGCCGCCCCTAAGATCACAAACAGCATATCTTGAATGACCTGGAAGTGGTAAAGGCTTTACTTCATCCGAAGTTTCCTTCAACTAGGCAAGATTGTCTATTAATTATGTTTGTTACATCGATCATGATAATCACCTAATTCCGGCTAAGTCGTTTGATGAGCTGCTACAACTGTTTGCAGTATATCTCAAGGCTTACTTGACATCAAACCTTGCCAAGGTAGCGTTTCGGTTCACTTAAAGAATTTAAGCGTATAAGTCCCTATTTTTTAGTGGTAAAAATTCTTAACTGATAGCGTAGTTGATAGTCCAGGTCTACCGAGCCGCACAGCAGCCCAATCTACCTTAACTACCAGTTAAAGACAACCACTACCTCTTTCTAGCTATAGTGATCAATAGTTGAGAGCATCCGTACTAGCGGCAGGGTTCGAAGAAAGCGTTGTCCATCGCCTTTTCGCATTCGGCGCCTGTTGGTGTCAGGACCTTTGGATCCTCGCTCTCAAGCCGCTCATCGGACTCCATCTGCAGGAGCTGACGGGCGGGGTTGCAGGCCTTGTGGGCCTCACACTGGTCCGCGTCTCCGCATATCTTGTCCACGAGCTTCCCGCAGGCCGTTTGCTCCGCCCCTGGCGTGGAAGAGGCACAGGCCGGAAAGGCCGGGTTCGACAGGGCGTCCCGACACTCATCGCTCGAGGGGATACGCGGCCAGGACCCGGCACTGATGGGCGCCCGGCGTTGTTGCTTGCGCTCCATGCTCAGCAGCTGACGGGCCAGGATGCAGGGTTGGCCCTGGCGGCACTCGTCCTGGAAGCCGCAGACCTTGCGCACGAGCTGGTCACAATAGCGCGAGCGCGTACCCGACTCGGAGTCGGACTCTCCAACCCAGCTGTTCATCATCAGCTCGGTGGGTACCGCCTGACCGTTGCGGATAATAACTACCGAGCCGTCCTCGAGCCTGTGGGCACCGTCCCACAAAGGGACCGCGCCGCCCTGGTAGTAACGTATGGCGCGATGGGAATCCGGGTCCACCTTCAGTACGCTGCCATCCTGAAGGGTGCCGGTCCAGGAATCGGCCCGAGCCGACCCCATCGATGCGATCGGAAGGCAGACGACAAGGAGCAACATCCAACCGGGCATGGATATTCGCGCGGAAAAAACGGGGAATGGGGGCATGGCTCGTGGATTGGAAACACCTAGCTTAGTGTAATGTGACCTGAGTGCTCAAGCATACCAAATTCGGTCGCATGTGCTCTAAACCTTATAATCCGGCTCGGTTATAGGGCTAGGGTGTGATCCGACCAGGCGGAACACCGCGACCGTGGGGGCGCGCCTGACCCGACCTACAAAGCTGGCGGGTTAGTGCCGGCGTCCTGACACAACCCCCACCCAGACGCCCCACCACGCGGCCTGCCCGTGGGGACTCGTATTGGGGTGTAGGTCGGGTTAGGCGCACTGTCCCGATCTCGAAGAACACAAACACCACCGACCGCACCCTAAGCCCGACACGCCGGCTCCCACAGCCAACGCCGAATCATCTAGGACTGCGCCTGGACAGGCACGGCCAGCTCGTCACTGAGTGCCCGGATCCAGGCGACGCCGTCGGCGACCCCGGTGGCGGCATCCCAACGCCCAATGCGAGGTCCATGTATGCCGGTCACACGGGGTGATGTGGGTGGACAGGTTGCATTCGATAGCTCTGATTCGAAAACCCCGTGCCGACCGCCGCCTCCCGGCTTGGGTTATACTGCATGGTCTCCGGCCACCTTGGATTTTCCTTTACTGTCTTATGTCTGACGAGCGCATCATCAAGAAGTACCCAAACCGCCGGCTCTACGACACCGAGGTGAGCAAGTACATCACGGTAGCCGATGTGCGCGCCCTGGTTATGAGAGGGGTCAAGTTCCGGGTGCTGGATACCACCAACGAGGAAGACATCACCCGTTCTATCCTGCTCCAGATCATGCTGGAGGAAGAGAGCGCGGGTAAGCCACTGTTCACGGCCAACATGTTGGCTCAGATCATCCGCTTCTACGGGGGGACCCTGCACGGTCTGTTTGCCCGCTATCTGGAGCAGTCTCTGAACGTTTTCGCCAAGCAGCAGCAGCAGGTCCGCGAGACCCTGGCGAAGGACCCGCTGGAGACCATGGCACGCATGACGCAACGCAGCGTGGAGATGTGGGCCGATTTCCAGAAGGAGTTCCTGCGCGCCGCCGGGCTCCAGACCGACGGCAAGTCCGACAAGTCAGAGTAGGTCGACTCGGAAAAAACTGCATCGGCGGTCTGTTTCTCATGCCTCTCAGCCGCTATATTACCGACTATCCTAGTTTACGATTTGGGGTAATGAACCATGGATACCGTCAGTATCAGCGAGTTCCGCGGCAGCTTTCGCGAACACACCGATCGAGTGATCTCCGAACACGAGCCCCTGAAAGTCACAGGCCGCAGGGGCGCTGATTTCATGGTCATCGGCGCCGATGATTTGGGAACGCGAACAGAAAACCCTACCATGTGCTGGGAAACCGGTCGTTGATAGAAGTAGATTACCCTCTCCGCGGAGACCCCCGCCGCCTCCGAGGACTACCGACCGATGCCGGAACAGATCGGTGAGAGTGATCTTCCTTAAATAGAAGAAGTACTTAGGAACGCTATGAAGCGTTGCGCGCGCAGGATAGACAACTATGGGAACCTATGCCGTATCCTGAAGGAGATGCAGCGCACCGACCCCGCTCAGGGCATCGGGAAGCCCGAACAGCTCAAACGAAATCTCCGAGGGCTTTGGTCACGGCGTCTTTCCCAAAGAGATCGAATCGTGGTGGTTAGCTTCTAACGGGCAGCGGGTAGGTTGGGCCGCTATGCAGCTCGACGGAATTGGACTATCAGCCACGCTATCAGTAAAAACTTACCACTACCCGAATCGTTTATCGATTCGATGAAGATGCCGTCTATAGTCTTCGCGATCAATGATTATTACCGATCGGTAAGTTTTCGGTAACCGGACACCGTTGACTTATTTGGAATCAATTGAAAACCGGAATCCTGCCGGTCGTTCCGGTAAACGATGCAGCCTAGACCCTCTCCCGCGGTCCCTACCCTTATCAGGCGACGCCCGGAACCGCCGACGCAGGGGGGGGCGTTCACCAACCTTCCTCCCCTGCTGAGTCGCCTCTACCGGGCGCGCGGCGTCCGTTCCGACAGCGATTGCGACCTGTCGTTGGGCGCGCTTCACCCCTTCGAATCCTTCCTAGATATCGAGCCGGCGGCGGAGCTGCTGGCCGACTGTATCCGTTCGGGGGGGACCATCCTGGTGGTCGGCGATTATGACGCCGACGGGGCGACGGGCAGCGCCCTGGCGGTACGCGGCCTGCGTTTGCTGGGCGCCGCCGGCGTCTCTTACCTGGTGCCGAGCCGGTTCACCTCGGGCTACGGCCTAGGCCCGGCGGTTGTCGACACGGCGGTCTCGTCAAGCGCGGATCTGATCCTTACCGTGGACAACGGAGTTTCCAGTCTGGCCGGGGTCCGACGCGCCAATGAGCTGGGTATCCCCGTCATCATTACCGATCACCACCTCCCCGGCAGGGAGCTGCCGAAGGCCGCGGCAATCGTCAATCCGAATCGGCCGGGGGACGCCTTCCCCGGCAAGTCCATCGCCGGCGTCGGGGTGGTCTTTTATCTGCTCGCCGCCTTGCGGGCCTGCCTGCGGGGGCTCGATTGGTTCAGGTCCGAGCGTCCCGTACCCAACCTGGCTGAGCTGCTGGATCTGGTCGCCTTAGGCACGGTGGCGGATGTGGCGGTGTTGGATCGGAACAATCGCATCCTGGTAGAGCAAGGTCTGCGCCGGATCCGCGCCGGGCGCTGCAGCCCCGGGGTGACGGCGCTGCTGAAAGTGGCGAGGCGTGACCCCGGGACCGTGACCTCCAGGGACCTGGGGTTCGCAGCGGGACCGCGGCTCAATGCCGCCGGGCGCCTGACCGACATGTCCCTAGGGGTCGAGTGTCTACTGGCGGATGATCCGGACCGCGCCATGTCCATAGCCTTGGAGTTGGACGCCCTCAATCGGCGCCGGCGGGAGATCGAGGGCGAGATGCAGGACCGGGCCGAGGAGGTGCTCCGGGAGCTGGTCTCGGATGCTTCCGGGCTGCCGCCCACCCTGTGCCTGTTCGACGCGGGTTGGCACCAGGGAGTGATCGGCATCCTGGCGGCTCGCATACGCGAACGCTACCACCGTCCGGTGATTGCCTTCGCCGCGGCCGAAGATGGCATCCTGAAGGGCTCCGCCCGTTCTATCGAGGGTCTGCACATCCGCGATCTGATCGCCGCCGCGGACCGCTGCCGACCGGGGCTGATCATGGACTTCGGCGGTCACGCCATGGCCGCGGGACTGAGCCTGCGGGCCGGGGCCTTGGATGCCTTTCGGGAAGCGGTCGTCGCGGAGGCGCACCGGGAGCTCGGCGACGCCCCGCCCGTGCGAGAGCTCATCTCCGACGGTGAACTGCCGGCCCGGGATATGGATCTGGATACCGCGGAGCTCCTGCGCAACGCCGGTCCCTGGGGCAAGGGGTTTCCCGAGCCTCTGTTCGACGGCCGGTTCGAGGTCCTGGAGCAGCGGATCCTGGGCGAGCAACACCTGAAGCTGCGGCTGCGTCCGCCGAATGGTGATGCGATCGACGCCATCGGCTTCGGCCTGGTGGGGGCGCTGGCCGTAAACGCCGGCGACCAGATCCGCCTGGCCTATCGCCTCGTCGTCAACGAGTATCGCGGCGTCAGGGCTCCGCAGCTGATCGTGGAACACCTGGAATAACGACGGCGTGCGGGGCTTTTATCCTCGCGCCTTTACGATTCGAGCTGCCCGCGGCCCCAAGGCAACCTTATTGGAAACCGGGTGAATCGTCGGCGGCCGCAGCCCACTCCATCCCTGCCGACGACCGGAAGCCGGGAGTAACTCAACGGCGCCGCTGCTTCCCCAAGCGGGCATAAATTACAGAGTGGTAAAACACCGGCAGGCTGTACCTGTTAAATTGGCGGCCATATCCCACTGACCTACTCGATCAGCCGAAGATCCCGCCATGAATAAGCTCCAAGCCGTTCCCGTTCCTGACAGCAACCCCGAGCCGGAGGAAACCGCACCCGATCGGGCACCTCCGGAGATCCCCGAGTTCGACCTCGACGACCCGACGCTCTACCTCAACCGGGAGCTGACCTGGCTCGAATTCAATCGCCGGGTGCTGCACGAAGCGGCCGATCCCCGTGCCCCCCTGCTGGAGCGGGTCAAATTTCTGGCCATCGTCAGCAACAACCTGGACGAGTTCTTCATGAAGCGTATCAGCGGGCTCAAGCAGCAGCTCGCCGCCGGGATTCGCAAGACTTCGGTGGACGGGCGCACCCCCGGCCGGCAGGTCAGGGAATGTCATGCCATGTGCCGGGAGCTGCACGCAGAGCAGAAGCGAATCTTCGATGAACTCTTGTCGCTGCTCGAGGCCCACGAGATCCGGGTCGTCAAGGTCACGGACCTGCCGCAGGCCACCCGGGAACAGCTGCGGGAACATTTCAGCACCGACATCTTCCCGATCCTCACGCCCTTGGCCATGGACCCAGCGCATCCCTTCCCCTTCATCTCCAATCTAGCGCTCAATCTGCTGGTGACCCTGCGCTTCCCCGGCGCTGACGAGACCCATATGGCGCGGGTGAAGGTGCCGGTAGCCAAGGATCTCTCCAAGCGTCTGATACCGATAAACAGCGGCCATACCTTCGTGACCCTGGACGACCTCATGGTCGCCAATCTGGATATGCTGTTCCCGGGCATGGAGATCGAATCCTGCGAGCTGTTTCGGGTCACCCGCAATGCCATCGTGGAGCCGTCCGAAGAGGCGGCAAGCGATCTTCTGGAGATGATCGAGACCGGGCTGCGCGAGCGCCACTTCGCACCCATCGTGCGGCTGGAGGTGGAGCAAGGCATGGCCCCGGTTCGGCGGGGCATGCTGGCCGCGGAGCTGGGGCTGGACGAGACCGAGGATGTGTTCGAGACCGAAGGCATGATGGCTATGCGCGACCTCTTCGAGCTGGCCGCATTGAACCTTCCTGGGCTGCGCGACGAGCCGCATCAGCCGGTCGAGCATCCGCTGCTCGCCCAGGACCGCCGCAGTATCTTCCACACCATCCGCGAGAACGGGCCCCTGCTGCTCCAACATCCCTACCAGCCCTTCGCGACCACGGTGGAGCGCTTCATCGAAACCGCGGCGGAGGACCCCAAGGTCCTGGCCATCAAGATGACCCTCTACCGCACCTCGGCCGAGGGCAAGATCCTCGACTCCCTGATCCGGGCCTCCCGCAACGGCAAGCAGGTCGCGGTGCTGGTGGAGCTCAAGGCCCGCTTCGACGAGGCCGCTAACATCCGCTGGGCGCGTCGGCTGGAGGCCGAGGGCATCCATGTCAACTATGGCGTGCTGGGCTTCAAGACTCACTGCAAGCTCATCTTCGTTATCCGCCGGGACTATGCGCGGCTGCGCCGCTACTACCACGTGGGTACCGGTAATTACCATTCGGGCACCTCCAAGCTCTACACGGACCTGGGGATCCTGGGCTGCGACGAGGACCTGGGGCAGGACATCACTGAGCTGTTCAACTACATCACGGGCTACTCGCCGCCGCCCAGGTACCGCAAGGCCCTGGTCGCCCCTTATCAGATGAAACATGCCATCCTGGAGAAGATCCGGCGCGAGATTCACCACCGGAAGGCAGGACGCGACGGGCTGATCCAGATTAAGACGAACGCCCTGGAAGACGAGGGCATCACCCGTGCCCTCTACGAGGCCAGCCGGGCGGGGGTAATGATCGATCTCATCATACGCGACACCTGCCGTTTCCGCCCCGGCCTCCCCGGTCTGTCCGAGAACGCCCGGGTAGTAGGCATCGTCGGGCGTTTCCTGGAGCATGCCCGCATCCTCTATTTCCGCAACGGAGGGGATGAAGAGTATTACATCGGCTCCGCGGACATGATGAAGCGCAACCTGGAGAGCCGGGTAGAGGTACATGCACCGGTAGAGGACCCCGAAATGCGCCAGGAGCTGCGGCTGATCCTGGATGCGCAACTGGCCGACCAACGTTCCGCCTGGGACATGCGGTCCGACGGCGCCTATATCCAGCGCCGGCCGACCGACGATACTGCCAAGGGCGTCCAGGAAATCCTCATCGGCGTAGCCAAGCGGCGCCTGGCGGCGGCCTCAAGACACCGGGAGAAAAAGGTCCGCTCCCGCCTGCTCGGTCACTTCCAACGCCGACTGCGCAGCAACAAGGAGCAGGGTTAGGACCTAGCCCGGATATTTCACCAAGGGATTGAAAAGGGCCGTTTTCTTTGGCATAAGAGTTGTGTGACCAACAACTTATGCAACCAGAAGAGGACGGCCCTTGGATGACAGAGTGTAGCGCCGAGCAGCTGGAATTTCACGCCCTGGGCAAGCGTGCCGTCGTGGGCCGGTTCGACGGCGGGGCGATCAGTTCCGATGGTGGCGGACTGTTGCTCAGCAAGGTCGAGGTCAAGACACGCATCGTTGAACGCCTTGCTGAGCAGTTCGTCGATCATCACAATCCCGAGCACATCGAACACAGCGTTCGCGATCTTTTTGGCCAGCGGGTGTTTGCGCTGGCGCTCGGCCATGAGGACCTAAACGACCACGACCGTCTGCGCCTGGATCCATTACTGGCTACGGTGGTCGGAAAACCCGATCCGAGCAGACAGGACCGTCTCTCGGCGCATGACAAGGGCAAGCCCTTGGCCAGCTCCCGCACACTCAATCGCCTGGAACTCACGCCCGAGGATGCCGACGCCAAGTCCCGATACAAGAAGATCGTCGCTGATCC
>Ga0209052_1000052_pt1 | contig 65920 bp, 58 predicted proteins | sample WorMetHEROISLAND_2_FD_187409 | JGI IMG/M metagenome (GOLD analysis project Ga0209052, IMG submission 187409) | Marine gutless worms symbiont microbial communities from Max Planck institute for Marine Microbiology, Germany - Olavius sp. 4 HERON... | ecosystem: Host-associated > Annelida >...
GTCCGCGTTGCATAATGGCTCCTTATCTCAAATATGGGTCAGCAACTATGAAGCAAAATTTACTGACAACTATATCAGCTTAGAGTCATAATGCACGAATTATTTTGAATAATTAGAGAAACCCTTAATGAATTGGAAGCGGTTTGATCCGAGATTTATGATGAAGGCTAAAATTATAAAATTCGGAAATCAAACTCAAAGGGTATTGAGATGACAAAGAAGTTGCACATGGTCCAGATAGGATGTGGCTACTGGGGACCCAACCTGGTCAGGAATTTTTTAAGAAATAAGGAAATAGAAAGATATGTTGTCTGCGATAATGACCAGAGGATGCTTAGCAAAATCTCCTCCGAATTTTCAAATGTAGAAACTTCACTGGATAGTCGGCGATTCTTAAACGATCCTACCATTGATGCCGTGGTGGTGGCGCTTCCGGCCGGGATGCATTCAGAATTCGCGCGCCATGCCTTGTTGGCCAATAAGCATGTTTTTATTGAAAAACCCATGGCAATGAACACGGAGGATGCGCGGGAACTAATAAGGATAGGTCGTGAAAAAAACAAATTGATCATGGTCGGACACACCTTTATTTATAACAGCGCGGTGCGCAGAGTAAAAAAATACATTGATGACGGAGAATTGGGGAGAATATATTATATATTCTCCCAACGGCTGAATTTAGGCAAAATAAGACAAGATGTGAATGCCATGTGGAATTTAGCCCCTCATGATGTTTCGATAATCTTATATTGGCTCGACGCACAACCCAATGACATCAGCGCCACCGGCAGGTCATTTTTACAGGACGGCATTGAAGATCTTGTTTTTATCAACCTCGGTTTCAAATCCCATCAATCGGCGCATATTCATGTAAGTTGGCTGGATCCCTGTAAAACGCGAAAGATGGTAATTGTGGGTAGCAAGAAAATGCTGATATACGATGACGTGTCAGCTGAAAATAAAATCACAATTTTCGATAAAGGAATCGACAAATCCTTAAAAAACGACTTAAAGCATGAGATCTACGATTACGCCAGATTCAATCTGGAAAATCGTGTCGGCGATATTATTATTCCTAAACTAGACTTTGACGAGCCCCTCAAAGAAGAATGCAAGCACTTTATAGAATGCATATTAACTCAAAGACAGCCATTAACAAATGGAGAAGACGGCCTGCAAGTCGTTAAAATTCTGGAAAAGGCCCAGGAATGCTTGGAGCAGAAAAGAAAAAAGGAGTATACGATCCCACCAATGAAAAACTATCCGGCTTATCAAATTGGCGCGTAAGGACGGCGCCATGGCAAAGGCTGCCAAAATCAACTTCCTGGCTTGATTGGCGAGACCTGATTTTAAGTGTACAGAAATCCGAACCGTTTATCCAAAACCGCCTTGACGGTTTATATTTGTGTGAAAATCGGTGGCAGAAAGAATAATAGGTCATCAATACCTCAATAATTATTGGTGTCAATATGTCAAAAAAAAATGGAACAGAATTTATCAGTCAGAATTATTCGACTTCACTTAAAAATGAGTGGGATAATTTTGTTTACACTAAATCGAGAAATGGAACGATGTTTCATGAACGAAAATTTCTTGAATACCATATGGATGGCAAATTCGACGATGCCTCCCTGTTTTTTTTAACGAAAACCAAGAATGCATCAACCATCGAGGCTGTATTCCCGGCGGCGCTGCTTGAAAAAGAGGGCCAAAAAATTTTATTTTCACACCCGGGCAGTTCCTATGGGGGGTTGGTGTTGTCACCCAATCTTCGCACTGAAAAAATCGCGATGATCGTTGAAAAGATCATCGACCACGCCGAAAATCTGAAGGTTGACAGTATTGAAATCCGACTGCCGGAGAACCTCATTTATTCAGCAGCCTGTGACCAGGAATTCTCGTTTCTACTATGGCATCGAGGATTTATGCTGAAAACAAGGGAGCTAAGCAGCGCCGTATATCTCCAACCTAAAAGCGGGTTAAAAAAATTTCTAAAAAAAAGCTACAACTGGTCAGTAAAAAAAGCCCAGTCTGAGAATGTACAAATCACCCTGGATTTGGCCGTCGAAGACGCCTACCGACTAATCAAGGCCAATTTAAACGGCCGCTATAACAAGAATCCGACCCATTCCATTCAAGAATTAAAAGACCTGAAAAAAAGGTATCCATCACGAATAAAAGTTTGGTCAGCCTTGAAGGATGACTGTCCCATTGCAGCAGTCGTCGTGTTTGAAGCCAACCAAAATGTGGTTCACGACTTTTATATTGCGCAAGATTATGATTTCGCCAAATTTCAACCGCTGTATTTGATTTTTGATTCGATCTTTAAATACTATAGCGAAAAAGGTTTTTGCTGGTTCAATTTCGGTATTTCCACGCGGGATAAATGGATTAAATGGGGTATTTTGAATTTCAAAGAAGGACTGGGTGGAAGGGGGGTCATTCGCGAAACATGGGCACTTCCCAGCCTTGAACAGCCAAGTCAAGCTGCCGCCTGAATACCGGTTTGATGCCTGTCGATATTCGGAGATGATGAAATGGTTCCTATGAAAGTTCCCTTTGTTGATTTGAACCCGCAACATGCAGTTGTCACTGAGGAAGTAAATACAGCGATCCACAGCGTCATCTCCGATCGAGCGTTTATCAAGGGGAAATATGTCAGCGAATTTGAGAATAATTTTGCGGTCTTTTGCCATGCCAAGCACTGCATCGGAGTGGGCAACGGCACAGACGCGCTGATTATCGCCCTGAAAGCTCTGGGATTCGGCTCCGGAGATGAAGTTATTGTTCCTGCAAACTCTTTTATCGCAACATCTGAAGCCGTTACCTGCAGCGGCGCTCGGGTTGTTTTTGTTGATTGTGATGCCGCCAGCTATAATATCGATGTCAACCTTATCGAACGTAAAATTTCAAGCCACACCAAAGCCATCGTAGTTGTACATCTTTACGGCCGGCCTGCCGACCTGGCCGCGATCGGGCAACTGGCCCGAAAGTACGGCCTTAAAATTATCCAGGACTGTGCCCAGGCTCACGGTGCCGGTATTGGCGGAAAACCGCTTGCTGACTTCGGAGATATTTTATGCTTCAGTTTTTATCCGGGCAAGAATCTGGGTGCATTTGGAGATGCCGGCGCTGTGGTCACCAATGATGATAGACTGGCTCGCCAGGCAAGGATGATTGCCAACCATGGGCGTATCGATAAATACAATCATGAATTTGAGGGCCTGAACAGTCGCATGGACGGCATCCAGGCAGCCGTTCTGAATGTCAAGCTGCGTTATCTTCCTCGGTGGAATAAAGAAAGGATCAGGATCGCCGGCAATTATGCGGATCTTCTAAATAACTGCCGCGATGTCGATCTGCCATCCAGCCCGGCTCAATCCGAGCATGTTTACCATCTGTACGTCATCCGATCCAAAAAAAGAGATGAATTGAAGTCATATCTCGACCAGGCCGGCGTCTCAACCGGCATTCATTATCCGATTGCTCTGCCGAATTTAAAGGCCTACGCCTACCTCGGTCACCGACCTGAGGATTTCCCTCTGGCCAGCCGGTATCAGAATGAAGTTCTCTCCCTGCCAATGTATCCCGGACTCAGCGATAATGGAATCGAATATGTCGTCCAGAAAATAGGTGACTTTTTCCGTGGATAAGCGCTTAACCTTATATGAAACTACGAAAAATCTAACTCACGCAAAGCCGCAAAGACGCAAAGGATATAACTAATATTATGTTTTATCTTGGCGCCTTGGCGTCTTTGCGTGAAAATAAGCAGTTTCTATTCCGATCAGACCGGCTGTCCTTTTGTCAGAGGCGGTGCTCGTATGAAACTACCTCAATATTATTTAACTCTCGCAAAGGCGCAAAGCCCGCCAAGGAAATGATTAATAGTATATATTATCTTCGCACCTTGGTGTTTTTGCGTGAAAATAACGTGTTTCTTTTCCGATCAGACCGGTTGTCCTTTTGCCGGTGGCGGCGCTATTAGCAAATACATCGCTGACCGATTCCTGATTTTTATTTCGACAGCCACTACCCGGAAAGGCTGAATACATGCCATCCTGCTTTTTCCTCAATACGTTTTATGATTCTTTCTTAAGAAGTCACTATCGCCAGAATCAGAATCTGATGCATGCATCCTATGATGATCAAAAGGATTCCATTCTGAACCAGTGTTTTGGTGATAGCGATTTTTATTCCCAAGGGCTTAAAAATGCTGGATGGGACACGGCCGACATCGTCATGAATTGCTTTCCATTGCAGAACGCCTGGGCCCGGGAGAACAGTTTTCGGGGAGGCTATTTCGATGTCGTCGTCGAGCAAATCCACCGCGTAAAACCGGACGTGGTTTATTTGCAGGATATGCATTTTGCGACCGACGACTTCCTGGCACGCCTTAAATCGGAAACTCAATTGCTTGTCGCCAACACAGGTTCACCGCTGCTGCCCACCGTTGACGTCAGTTTATTTGATGTCATTTTTTCGCCGGAACCCGCATACGTTGATAAATTTCGTCAGGCCGGTGTTGCCTCATATTTTCAACCCCTCGCCTTTGATCCGCGTGTTCTGGAGAGATTGAAGCATATAAATGGGCGCGAGTACCCGCTTACTTTTGTCGGAGGACTTTCTCCCATACACCAGAGACGAGTTGATTTTCTTGAAACGCTCGCCCGTTTTGTCGAGATTGATTGTTGGGGCTATGGGAAGGATATCCTTGAAGTCGGCTCCCCGCTTTCAAGCAGGCATAGAGGCCCGGCCTGGGGATTGGAGATGTTCTCTCTGTTGAGAAAATCTAAGATTACGATCAACATCGAGGTCTCACCGGACTGTGGAGGAAACATGAGGGTCTATGAGGCAACCGGATGCGGGGCCCTTTTGATAACCGACTACCAGGAGAATCTAAGTGACCTGTTTGAGATCGGCGAGGAAATTGTTGTCTGCCGTTCGGTCGATGAGTGCGTCGCCCTGATCAAATATTATTCGGCCAACCGGCAGGAGGCTGCTGAAATAGCGAAGGCCGGTCAGGCCCGCACCCTGCGTGATTATACCTATTGCAAAAGGATGCAACGCGAGTCGGAAATCCTGGAGCGGCATTTGAAAAGCAAACAACATAAGGTGAGACCTCAAAGGGTGGCCCTATCTTCAAAACCCGGCCACAACCAGGCAAAACTCCACATCGAAAGATTCGGGGATCAGGATTGTGGCTGGAGCGTTATTCCGGGTCTACTGGGCAAAGACAGCGTAATATACTGCGTTGGCTGCGGTGACAATGTCAGTTTCGACCTAGAACTTATGGAAAAACTCGGGTGCAGAATTCACGCCTTCGATCCCACCCCCAAATCATTGGAATTTCTACATTCTTTGGACTTGCCACCCGGGTACGATGTGTTTGAGTTGGGGCTTGCCCACTTTGACGGGGTTGCCGAATTCAACCCTCCGGTTAACATCGAGCATGTATCGCATACAATATGTGATCGGCCAGAGACTTCCGGCCGGGCAATCTCGGTGCCTATGAAACGGCTATCCACCATCATGTCGGAATTGGGTCACAACCGGATCGATCTTTTGAAAATGGATATCGAGGGTGCCGAGTACGCGGTCATCGACGACATCATTAGAAACCAAATCCCAGTCGGACAAATTTGTGTAGAATTCCACCATTTTCTGGACGGCCACAAAATTGAGAGCACCCTGCAGTCGATCATCCGGTTGATCCAAAGTCAGTATTTTCTTTATGCCGTTCACAAGCATACCGACTATTGCTTCGTCCGAAAATCGTTGCTCGCCACTAACTTAATTGAGCGAGAAACGCTCAATTAAGGATTATTGGTTATATGTTAATTGTTATAAGAAACAGCCTGTTAAACGGCGTACAGAGCGCCATCATCCGCGACGTATAAAAACAGACCGCATCCCTTTTTACCAATAACTGATAACCTGTAGTTTTTCGGAAGCCCCTATATGCCGAAAACACTGAGCGTCATCGTAACCGTCTACCAGAAAGAGCACCAGATCGGGACTGTGGTCAGGGGCATCATCGACAACACCACAACGCCTTTCCAACTGGTGATGGTTTACGACGGCTGCACCGATAAATCCGAAGAGGTCGTCAACCGGGAGCTCGAGCGCTACGGTGGCATGATGCGGGATTTCAAGGTAATTCACACGCCGGATGTCAACGAGGTCCGAGCCAACAACGCCGGGATGCGAGCCGCGGACGGAGACCATTTAGTCCTGGTGCAAGACGACATGTGGATAGTCGAAAGGGGTTGGGAGAAGCGCCTGGTTTTGCCTCTGGAGACATGGGACGACGTCTTTGCCGTCGGTGCGCGGAACGCACACAGCTTTGTTTGCGGCCGTTCTCCCGGGTCGGTGTCCTACAGCTGCACGATGGAGGCCGGCAGGGACCTGTTCAGGATCAGAGATGGCATTAATCGCGGACCCATTGCCTTTGAGGCGCAGACACTCAAACTGCTGGATTTTATCGATGATATTTATGCACCCCTGTATTTTGATGAAATGGATTTGTGTGTGCGGGCTTACCGGCAACTTGGCAAGGTTTGCGGGGTCTATGGTATTTGCTGGCGGAATTTGCGCGGTACGGTGCATGTCGCCCCGGACGAAGATATTGAATTGTCTACGGGGGGCTCGTTCACGGAGGCAAGCAGAAAAAACCAGATGACATTCTGGGAAAGGTATCATGAATACCTGGAAGCGACAGCAGGCCACGATGAAGATCGGGCGCTGATTTTCGAACCTGATGACAGGCTTGAAGGAACTTTAAGATTACTGCGAGTTAATGACGGCGCGGACGGGCACAGTGTCGATCCGGCCACCTTGCACGCCAAGCTTGGCAAAGAGTTGCTGCGAAATGGCCACCGCCGGGCGGCGTTCAGGGCCTTTAGCAACAGTCTTGAATTCGAACCGGGCAATATTGCGGCCCTTACCGGTCAGGGAATGCTACATTGGGGCAACGAGGATTCCGGTGATGCCATAAAATGCCTGACATCGGCGCTGAGAATGAAACCACATGCGCGCAGACCGCTGCTCGAACTGGTCCGCATATTCACGGCTTTAAATAAAACCGAGGCTGCCGGGAGGCTGCTGGAGACATATATGGCCTACGATCCCTGTGACAGGGAAATTGCAGATTTGCGCCGCAATTTGTCCGCTGCCGCAGACGCCGGTATGGACAGATTCGCATGTGGAGGCAGGGGATAGGATGGGTTGTCTTGGGTTTGGAGGTGCCGGATTCAGCGGCTCCGACCTCGACGCGGGCAGATTCGGTCTCGTCGGCGCATCGAACCCGACACCCGTGTTTGAGACGAATCCTAAACTCTATTTTGGGGAGACCACCGGCGAAGGGCCCGTGAAGCTCACCGTCGTTCCAAGGGTTGTGACGTGAAGAGATATTACTATACTTATTTTGATCGTAACTATCTGATTAAGGGGATGGCTCTGATTGAATCGCTGCAAAAGCACGAAAAAAATGATTATGTGCTTTTCGTGATTTGTGCCGATGAATATACCCGCCTGTTGCTGAACAGGCTCAATTATCAGAATGTGCGGTGTATTGCGCTGCACGAGGTGGAAAGGGGAAATACAGCCCTCAATGCAGCGAAGCGAAATCGGAATTCTGTTGAGTATTTTTGGTCATTGAAGGCCGCTCTCGCGCTTTACCTTATCGAGCACCACCCTCAGATTGACCTTCTGACCTACTTTGATGCCGACCTGTTTTTCTACTCGAGCCCCCAGCCCCTATTCGACGAAATAGGCGATCACTCGATATTGATTCAGGGACACCGGTTTGCTCCCGAACGCAAAGCCATGGAAAGGTATGGGAGATTTAACGCCGGTTTTATAGCGGTGCGAAATGATTCCGACGGACTCGCGGCTCTCGAATGGTGGCGTGATCAATGCATGCAATGGTGCTATGCCAGGCTTGAAGATGGCAAGTATGGAGATCAACTCTATCTGGACAGATTCCCCGAAAAATTTAAAGGGGTTGGCACCCTCGAGCATATCGGCGCCGGGGTCGCACCTTATAATCACATCCAGTATAACTTTTGCGGGGATGCCGCTGGAAAAGTTTATGTCAGCGGTGTCCCGCTGGTGTTTTATCATTTTCACGCCCTAACCTTTGTTGAACCGGAGATTATTGTTCCCTCCAAATTTGTTAAAAATTTTTTAACATCGGATATTCTGATTTATTGCTTTGTACCCTATGCCGACCAGCTGCTTGAATCGATACAACGGGTCCGCGAAATTGTTCCTGATTTCAAATTCGGGCTGTTTAACTCTAAGTTGTTAGATACACAGCATACCTTTATCGCCAGGCGCTCGCAGTTCGAGAGAATTACTGGCTCTAATCCGCCCCAGCAATACACCCGCCTAAATGACACCTGGGACTGCTACGGCTCCGAGCAGCTTAAGGATGCCAACAGCTTGCATCCCTGCGCCCCGCTTGATTCAGCAGAGCCGGGAAATCACCGCGATTCGAATACCAGATCCTCCCAATATGCAGTGTCGTACGCCAAGTCCGAATATGACCGGGGGAATAAGCATACGGCCATTTCCCTATTGAAGCGGTTCAGCGAGGAATGGCCGGGTAATTGGCTTGTCGATCTAGCGTTGAGTGAAATGCTCTGGTCGGAAGGCGAACATGGGGCTGCAGTTGAGTGTCTTCTCAAAGCCTATGGCAGCAAGCCCAGCGAGCCCCAGGTCGCTGCCAGATTATACAATATGCTGATACAGACCGACCAAATTAATAACGTCCGTCAGACTAGAGATTATGATGGCCAACCGTGTATTAATAGACTCCGGGACAAAGGACCTTTGTCATGAAGTTGTCCCTGGGAGTGCAGGTATCGATGAAGGACGTTGGCTGGACATCGGTGGACCTGCAGGGAAATCCGGATATCCGCTGCGGGGCATGGGATCTCGAGGCAGTCCCGGATGGCAGTTGTGAAATTATAGTGGCGAGCCATATCCTGGAGCATGGCCCCTATCAAGGCAGGGGCGAGCATCGCGTTGCCCAGACCGTCAAACGGCTTAAACACTGGCGGGACAAAATCATCCCCGGCGGGATAATCCTTATTGCCGTGCCGGATCTGGATAAACTATGTGATGCGATTCGGCATTACCGAACCCGGTACTGGGATATGGATGATTCCCCTCTGATGGATCTCATCGGCCCCACCCTCGGAGGGGGTGAAACCGAGTATAACCGTCACCGGATGCTTTACAACGAACCATGTCTGACACACTGCCTTTGCGAAGCGGGTTTCAAAAAGCCCACCAGAGTGATGCGAGCGGATCCCCTGTTTATGCCCCAATACAATGCTTCTGCAAAGCACTGGAGCAGTTTGAACATGCGGGCCGCTAATCCTTGCTAACCGGGATCGGGAGGCCCGGCAGATAGAGACACAAAGCTAAGCTGACGATGGTAATTTCAGATAAAATCAGGTTTGCGAGGCATTGCCTGGAAAGCGGTGATTTGAAACTGGCCGAAGACGGCATCTGTCAAATTCTTCAAGCTGCGCCGGACCTACCCGAGGCATTGCATCTGCAAGGCTTGATTTATCATCAAACCGGCAAATCCGATCTGGCAATTGCCTCAATCACACGAGCTGTCAGCCTCGACTCCCGGAACCCGGAATATCATTATAACCTCGGGGTTATTCATGGTGCGCTGGGCAAGATCGAGGAGGCAACGCGTTCCTATCATGCTTGTCTCTGTCTTAAACCGGATTGCACTGATGCCCTGAATAACCTGGGATTAATTTTGTTCGAGCAAGACAGGCTGGAAGAATCAACTGTTTTGTTTCAACAGGCGATCCGTGCCGACCCGGAGGGAATAAAGGCCTGGTATAATCTTGGTATGGCGCTGCATAGCCTGGGACGACCCGCAGATGCAATCGAAGCCTACGACCAGGTATTGAGGGTGTCGCCGGACTCGGCCGAAACCCATTTCAACCGGTCGATCTCCCTGCTGACATGCGGCAAATTCGAAGAGGGCTGGCAGGAATATGAATGGCGCTTTCGCCCGGTCCGCGCCGGCATCGACGATGTTTCCGCAAATCGTTTGGCGGGACGGGCGGCTGTATCATTGCATCGGAAAAGGATCCTCGTCAACGACGAACAGGGCATCGGCGACACACTGCAGTTCATTCGCTACCTGCCCATGCTGAAAGCGCGGGGCGGCACCGTTGTTTTCGAAACTTCAAAGCCATTGAAAACGCTGCTTGACGGATTTCCCGGGCTGGATGAACTGGTGACGACGTCGGCCGGTGCGGTGCCGAAGCCAGATTGCGATTTCTTTGTGCCGCTGATGAGTCTGCCCTGCATTTTTAAAACTACCTTGGAAACCATCCCTGCCCGGATCCCTTATATTTTTGCCGACTGTGCCAAGGCAAAATACTGGCGACATCGAATTCGCCGAACCGGGTTCAACGTCGGCATCGTGTGGTCTGGAAATCCAGCAGCCCGATACCAACAGGCGAAATCATCCGGGCTTGAACATGTGAACCTGGCGTGGGCCGGAAACCCCGCCAGCAAAATTGCCACCGGCCGATCGAACCGGTTGGAATATTTTACACCGTTGGCGGACATTCGAGGGATTCAGCTCTACGGGCTGCAGAAAGGGGCTGGCGCCAAGCAGGCCGATGAGTTGTCGGGCTTGCTCGATGTGGTCAATCTCGGGGAGGAATTCGAGGATTTTTCGGATACCGCCGGGGTTATTGCAAACATGGATTTGATCGTTACCGTGGATACCTCGGTCGCCCATCTGGCCGGCGCCATGGGAAAACCCGTTTGGGTTCTCATCCCGGCGGTCCCGGACTGGCGATGGATGCTCGAGCGCGAAGACAGCCCCTGGTACCCGACGATGCGATTGTTCCGGCAGCAGGACGCCGGGGACTGGCGGCACGTGTTCGCACGGGTGGCCAAGGAACTAGAGGCCCTGATTTCTGAGTAGGCCGTAAAAAGTGTTGGCTGTGTTTTTCCAGGTGTGCTGCGCCAGATCGGCGCCTGCCTTTGCTCCGATCAGTTTGAGCGAGTCCCTGTTTTGATAGGCAGCTTCCAAATGTTCGACGGTTTCATCCAAATCCGGATCATCCCAAACTGCCTGAAGAACGCCCTTCGAATTAATGTTCATCGGTTTCATCGTTTTTATGAGGATTGCATTGGAAGGCCTTATTATGTCCCTGTGGCCGCTGCTGAAGGCCGCGATAGCCGGTTTGCCGCAGGCCATGTACTCCATCAGAACGAGATTTGTGCCCCCTTCGCACCGGTTGGGGAACAGCCCCACATCGGTATTTTTATACAGCCTGGCCATCTGGGCGTTTTGACGGGGCATGACATTGATGACGCGCTCCAGATCGATACCGTTGGCCCGCAAAACCTGATTGATCGCCGTCAGATAGTCTCCCGCGGAAAAGCTGCAGTCGATATAGGGGGAGGTTGCCATGGTTTGCATGCTGAATGTCCAGGGATTGTACCAGGCATTTACCAGCATCACATCCGGATGCCGATCCTGTAAAACCTTATAGGCCCTGATAACGATATCCTGCCCCTTGCGAAGCTCGAATTTTCCGCCGGAAAAAACGACAAAGCGGTCCTTGAAAATTTCTTTTTCGGCATGGGAGGGATTAAACAACTGCGGATCGATGCCTTGTATGACGGTCATCACGTTCTCCAGTCCGTGGTGTTTCAATACGGTGGTGCACCAGGTGGATCCCGTGGCGATAGCATCGAAATTGTCTCTGGCGATACGAATATTCCGCGCAGACAGGACATTCATTTCAAAAAAAGTGTACCCCAGGTTGAACCTGCCTTTCAGATTGACCAGCCAGGGCTGGAGGGTTTCGTCCGTCAGAGCCTGCAAAACCGGTTGATCGACGAGTTGGCGCAGGCCACTGTTGGATTTCCAGGCCTCCGGCTGGCGGAACCATTTGCTGACAAGGAAGTGATAATCCAATTCATCACCGACATCGTTTAGGTCAAACTTTTCGGTGATATACGCTATCTCGGTATGTTCGGATAGTTCTTTGACGAGATATTTGCCGCAGATCCCCCAACCGAATTGGCTCCCGCAAGGCATAATTAAATACATCTGCGCTGCTCCACCAGGCATACTTTCTGAGTGCCCGAACTCATCGCCCAATTGAGTCGATAACCAATTGGGAGTTATTCGTTGTCCGTTGATGGTTTATAGGGAATGAAATCCATTTTTACATCCCGCCGATGATAGAAATATAAGATAAGGCTCTCAACCGATTCTGATAACGATAGGTTATTGGCCACTAGATAGTTGGAACTGCCTGCTAAATAAGATCGCCAATTATACCGGTTGCCTGGATACATTATACGCTGCAAACCGATAAATGTGAAAGCAAAAACATCGCCTGAATTGAATAACGAAATCATCATCGATCGACAGGAGCTGCTGGCGGCCTTACAGTTGTATGCCGAGGGCCGCAGAGCCGAGGCGGAGGCCCGTTGCCGCAAAATGTTGGGGGTCGATCCCCGTCAACCGGCGTCCTTGTTTGTCCTAGGCGGTTTGGCCCACTGTGTCGATCAAAATGAAACCGCCGTCGAATTGCTGATCCGGGCCATTGCACGGATGCCCGCAAGATCTGACTGTTATCATACCTTGGGAGAAGTCTACAAAAAGCTGGGCAAGCTCGACAACGCCCAGCAGTGTTTCAAAAAGGCATTGGATCTAAACCCCAGGGCTGTGGACTCGCTGGTTTCTGCGGGGCAGACACATCATATGGCCGGTCGGCTGGAAGACGCCGAGTCCTGCTACCAACGGGCCTTAAATCTCGATTCCGCCAACAAACCTGCCTTGGCCGGTCTGGGGAATATATTCAAAGAGCAGGGCCGGACCCGAAAAGCGCAATGCTTCTATCAACGCTTGCTCGATGAAGCACCGAACGCCGGGCTGGAAATAAAATCGGCCCTGCTGCTGCCGGTCATCAATGAATCCAATGCTTCGATCAAACTCCACCGGCAGCGTCTGAGCGCCGGGATCGAGGATTTAACGGCCCGGTCCACACCGATCGGGGATCCCTACAAACAGGTCGGCGTCACGAATTTTTTGCTGGCCTACCACGGCCTGAACAACAGGGAACTGCTCGAAAAAATAGCCCGGTTCTATCTAAAGGTGTGTCCCGACCTGGCCTGGACTGCGCCCCACTGCCGCGGACCCCGGCCAAGCGGCGGCAGGATAACCATCGGCATCGTCTCGCGTTTTCTACGCGGCCACACCATCGGTTACCTGAACTATGGGATCGTCCAGCATCTGGATCGCGAAAAGTTCAGGATTAAATTATTTCGACTGAGCGGTGACGGGGACTCTCTGTCGGAGGCTATCGAGAAAGCTGCCGATCAAGTCATCAACCTGCCCGATGACCTGAAGAAAGCCCGGCGGATTATCGCCGACCAAGTCTTGGACATTTTGTTCTATCCCGACATCGGCATGGAGCCGTTTACTTACTTTCTGGCCTTTTCCCGTCTAGCTCCCGTGCAATGCACCACCTGGGGCCATGCGGACACGACCGGGATTCCCAATCTAGATTATTTTTTGTCTTCGCTGGACGCCGAGCCACCTGATGGTGGTGAGCACTATTCGGAGCAGCTGATCCTGTTAAAACGTTTCTGCATGTATTGCTACCCGCCGGAGCTGCCGGCCGCCGCCTCCCAAACCGCCGGCGACGGGGCCGGGGAGCACGGCCCCCTTTACATGTGCCCCCAGAGCCTTTTTAAATTTCATCCGGATTTTGATGAGGTCATCGCCGCGATCCTGGCTCGGGACCCGAACGGCATTCTGCTGTTGTTCGACGGCAAACACCCCTCATGGACCCGACTGCTTCGCAAGCGCTTCGAATCAGCGATCCCCGAGGTGGCGGGTCGAATTAGATTTCATCCCCGTGTGCCGGCCGACGCGTTTATTGCGCTGCTCATGGGAGCCGATGTTATCCTGGATCCGCTGCACTTCGGCGGCGGATACACCAGCTTGTTGTGTCTGGCCGCCGGACTGCCGGTCGTCACCCTTCCCGGCACCTTCATGCGCGGACGGATGACTTACGGCTTTTACAAACAACTCAATATCATGGACTGCGTTGCGGCGGACAGACGGTCTTTCGTGGATCTGGCCGTCGAACTTGCCAACGATAAATCTCGGAACCTTGAAGTCAGAAAAAAAATCAGACAGGGCGCGCCAGCCTTGTTCAAAGACATGCAGGCTGTCCATGAACTCGAACGTTTTTTTGAATGGGCCGCAATGGGAGGCCGGCCCGTCCACCCGACGGACTGATCCGGATGGAGAATAGCGACATTATTGGAGATGGCGACCTGCCGGTTCGGGTAAAGCGCCAAGGGGATTATTTCCAGAGCCGCGGTCAACTGTCTGAAGCCATCGCATGTTATCGGGAGGCAATTGAGCACAACCCGGAATATGCCGAAGCCTTCAACAACATGGGCATTGCCTACAAGAATCAGAACCGACTGGCCTTGGCAGTGGCCTGTTACCAGCGGGCATTGAAGTTAAAACCGGAGTATGCGGCGGCCTGCAACAATCTGGGCAATGCCTGCCGGGAGCAGGGCCACCTGGACACAGCCGAGCATTGGTATCGCAAAGCGCTGCAATTCCAGCCGGGCTTTGCCGAGGCCTGCAACAATTTGGGCAATGTTTTGGGACAGACCGGTCGAATGCATGAATCTGTTGCCAGCTACCGGTCGGCTCTGAACCTAAAACCGGACTACGTCGAAGCCCATAATAATCTGGGAAATGCCTATCAGGAGCAGAAGGCCTATTCACAGGCCATCCATAGTTACCAGCGTGCCTTGGAACTGCAGCCGGGCTATCACCCGGCCTTCAACAACCTGGGAAATGTCTACCAAAAACAGGGGCGGTTGAGCCGGGCGATTGCCTGCTATCGGCAGGCCCTGGCCCTAAGACCCTATTTTTCCGAGGCTTATAACAGCCTGGCCAACGCGTTGGTCGAATCGGGGGATATCCGGCAAGCCATAAAAACCTATGCAAAAGCGCTGGAGCTAAATCCGGGCGACACGGTTGCCCACAGCAACCTGCTGCTGGCGATGCATTACCATGGGCCGGCCGAACTCTTAAACTACCGCAGCGAGAGCGAAAAATGGTGGCAGCGGCATCAAGGCGCCGATCCTGACAACAAAGGCTGTGCGCATCTCTTCGACCCGTATAAGCGGCTTAAAGTCGGATATGTTTCCCCTGATTTTTGCCGGCATTCGGTCGGTTTTTTTTTCCTGCCGCTAATACGAAACCATGATCCTGAGGGCGTCGAAACCTTTTGTTATGCGGAAGTCAATTCCCCCGACGACGTCACAGAAAAAATTAAATCGTGCTGCGATCATTGGCGGCCCACCGTGGGATTATCGGACGATGCCGTGGCAGCGCAGGTAAAAAGCGACGGAATCGACATACTGGTCGACCTGGCCGGTCACACGGCCGGCAACCGTCTGCCGGTTTTCGCACGCCGGCCGGCTCCGGTGCAGGCCACCTGGCTGGGCTATCCGGGCACGACCGGGATGCCGGTGATGGACTATCGGCTGACCGACGAGATCGCCGATCCGCCGGGGCAGGCGGACAGCGAGTACAGCGAAACCCTAATGCGTCTGCCAGAGGGATTTTTATGCTACCGGGCGCCGGATGACGCCCCGCCGGTTGCGGCGCTGCCGGCCCGCAGAGGCGGGGGGGTTACTTTTGGTTCCTTCAACAATTTGCCGAAGCTCAACCCGGCTGTCGTCGCCCTGTGGTCACGGCTTTTACTACAGGTATCCGACTCGGGCCTGCTGCTCAAGAGCCGGCAGTTTGCCGACGACGATGTCCGGCGGCGTTACATAGGGATGTTTGCGGCCAACGGGGTCGGTGCCGAACGCTTGCGGCTACTGCCGCGGACGCCTTCCACGGCGGGTCATCTGGCCCTTTATGACCAGGTGGATATCGGTCTGGACCCCTTTCCCTACAACGGGACGACGACCACCTGCGAGGCGCTGTGGATGGGGGTACCGGTAATCAGCTTGCGCGGTGATCGTCATGCCGGCCGGGTGGGGGCGAGCTTGTTGACCTGTGTAGGCCTGCAGGCGATGATAGCCGAAAGCGAGGAGCAATATGTTCAGATCGGCGCTAAACTTGCAGAAGATGTCGATTATCTGGAGCGTTTGAGGGCCGAGCTGCGGGCCCGCCTGCAGACCTCGGGACTGTGTGACGCTCAAAGATTCGCCCACAACATGGAAACCGTTCTGCGGGCGCTGTGGCATTTTCGCTGCAGCCGCCAAAGCAATCCAAACCATGACGAATAGAGATATCCAGCAGAAGACCGATCAGGCCGTATATTATTGCCGTTTCGCCGACCTGCTTCAGGATCGAGGTGAATATTCGGCAGCCATATCCCACTACCGCGAGGCTCTGACCCTTAATCCCGATCTACTTGAAGCCTATCATAACCTGGGCAATTCGTATTTCAAACAGAATCGCTATCACCAGGCTATTTTGTGCTATCGCAAAGCATTGGAACTAGACCCCGGCTGCGCGGATGCTCACAACAGTATCGGCAACAGCTACTATGAGCAGGGCAGGGGGAGCGATGCCGAAAGGGCCTACCGCCAGGCTCTGCGGCTGAATCCAGAGTTGACGGCGGCGCATTTCAATCTGGGCAACCTCAATTTTGCCCGCAGAAAATATTCCGCGGCTATCGCCAGTTATCAGAGCGCGCTTGGGATCGACGCCAGCCTCCTTGAAGCCATGATAAATCTGGGCAATGCTTGGCGCGCCCTTGACGATGATGAGGCCGCTCTGGAATGCTACCGCAGAATTCTGGCAATCGACCCCGCCCACGCCGATGCCTGCAGCAACATCGGCAACACCTACTACAACCAGGAAAATTTTGACGATGCCCTGGCATGGTATCAAAAGGCATTGCAGCTCGATCCGCGGCTGGCCGAAGCCCATTTCAATTTAGGACTGCTCTACTTGAAGACGGGGCAATTCGATCAGGGCTGGAAACATTACGCCTGGCGGTTTCAACGGGAGGACTGGAGAAAATATTACCCCTATAGATTCGACAAGCCCATCTGGAACGGTGCGCACTTTGGGGGCAGACGGTTGTTTGTGCATGCCGAGCAGGGGCTGGGAGACACCCTCCAGTTCGTGCGCTATCTGCCCATGGTCAAGGAAAGGGGCGGAACGGTTATCTTCGAAGCGGATCCCGTCCTTGCCGGTATACTCAGGGATTTCCCCGGCGTTGACGAATTCATCCCCCGGTCAGGCGGCCAACCCTATGGTGAATTCGATTTGTACGTACCCCTTCTGAGTCTGCCGGGTATATTCAATACCAACCTGGAAAACATCCCCGATCAGGTGCCCTATATCTTCAGTAATCCCGACCGCACCCGGACCTGGCAGGCGCAGATGCAAAACGGCGGATTCCGGATTGGGCTGGTCTGGTCCGCCAAATCCGCACAGGCCAGACGGTCCTGTGCATTAAAACATATTTTGCCGATCTTAAAAGTTGACGGCGTAAAATTTTATGGTCTCCAAAAGGGCGCAGCTGCCGACCAAAAGCACGAATTGCAGCATGGAGTCGATCTCGTCAACCTCGGAGAGGAATTCGAAGATTTTGCGGACACAGCCGCAGCGATTGCCAACCTGGATCTGGTTATATCGGTGGATACATCGGTGGCCCATCTGGCGGGGGCTATGGGCACATCGGTCTGGATGCTGTTGCCCTTCCCAGGCGACTGGCGCTGGCTGTTCAAGCGTGAAGATTCGCCATGGTATCCCTCGATGAAGATTTACCGCCAGACCACCCGCGGGAATTGGGGCGATCCCTGCAAGCAGATGGCATCGGACCTGGAGTCCCTGGTGAGCAGGCGCAATCCAGCCGAAGCCTTGGGTGCCGGCAGTGATCGGCCCGGTGCATACCGTCCATCTGGATTGGAGCCGGCTACGTCCAACTGGCAAGGCAATCTGGATTCGAATTGTTCAAATCCGTCGGATTGTCTCGAGGAGTTCAAACAGGCGGAAAAATATCACCGGGCCGGGGCTTTGGACCGGGCTGAAGCTTTGTACCGTCAAATACTTGCGAACCAACCGGATCAACCCGATGGGCTGCATCTATTGGGGGTGCTCCATCACCAAAACGGCAATGACAAATCGGCTGTCCGCCTGATTGAGAAAGCGATTCGCCTAAACCCATCGAATCCATATTATTATTGTAATCTGGGAGTTGTCTACCGCTCCCTTGAAATGCTGGAGCAATCCGTGGCCTGTTATCACAAAGCTCTTGAGATTAAGCCCGATTACGGGGACGCCTGCAACAATATGGCCAATATATTCAGAAAGCAGGGACGGCTGAAAGAAGCCGCAGCCTTATATCAAAAGGCGATTGCGTTGCAGCCGGATGACGCGGTGGCCTATAACAACCTGGGGCATGTCTTCCGGGAACTCGGGGCCGTGGCCGATGAAATCGGCTGCTATCAAAAAGCCCTGCAGGCGGTTCCCGATTGTGCCAAAACTTATTGTAACCTTGCCAACGCCTGGCAATACCAGGGCGAATTTGACCGGGCAATCACCTGTTATCAAAAAGCGCTCGAGAAAAAGCCCGATTTTCCGGAAGCCTACAACAACCTGGGAAGTGCCCTGATTACCAAAGGAAGGCTGTCGGAGGCATCCAGGTGTCACCGCCAAGCACTGCTGCTCGATCCCCATAGCGCCGAGGCCTTTAACAATCTAGGCAGCATCCATCAAAATCAAGGCCGGATCCCCCGGGCCCAGCTGGATTTCCAGCGGGCCCTGGAGATAAAGCCTGATTATGTCAAGGCTCACAGCAACCTTTTGTATTGCTTGCATTTTGATCCCGGTTTAGGCCGCAAAGCGCATCTTATAGAAGCTACCTCCTGGTGGCAGCGCCATGGCCTGAAATTTGTGTCCAATTCACTTCGGCATCCGCCCCGGGGGGGCGGCCGACGCATTAGATTAGGCTTTGTTTCGCCTGATTTCCGGGAGCACTCCGTCAGTTATTTTTTCCGTCCCTTCCTCGAATGTCTGAGTCGTGAATCATTCGAGGTGTTCTCCTATTCGGCTGCGCTTCGCGAGGATAACATTACCCGTGAAATAGAGGTGTGCAGTGATCATTGGCGCACCATCGCCTGGTTGTCGGACGACACTGTGGCCGCACAGGTCAGGGCGGACGGGATCGACATTCTGGTGGATCTGGCCGGTCACACGGCCGGCAATCGACTGCCGGTATTCGCACGCCGGCCGGCCCCGCTGCAGGTCACCTGGCTGGGCTATCCGGGCACGACCGGAATGCCTGTGATGGATTATCGCCTGACCGATGAGATTGCCGATCCGCCCGGGGAGTCGGATCAATATCACAGCGAGGCCCTGGTCCGTCTGGCCCAGGGTTTTTTGTGCTACCGGGCGCCGGATAATGCTCCGCCCGTTTCGGCGCTGCCCGCCCGCGAGAACGGGGTGATCACCTTTGGTTCGTTCAACAATCTGCCGAAGATCAATGCGGCGGTCATCGCCGTCTGGTCCCGGCTGTTGCGGCAGGTGACCGATTCCGGCCTGCTGCTCAAAAGCCGTCAATTTGCCGACGAAGATGTCCGCCGGCGGTATTTGGGGTTGTTTGGGGCCAGCGGGGTTGGTGCCGAGCGCCTCAGGCTGTTGCCGCGGACAGCGTCCACGGCAGGCCATTTAGCCCTATATGACCAGGTGGATATCGCTTTGGATCCGTTCCCTTACAACGGCACGACAACGACCTGTGAGGCGCTGTGGATGGGGGTGCCGGTCATCAGCTTGCGCGGCGACCGTCATGCCGGCCGGGTAGGGGCGAGTTTGTTGACGCGGGCGGGTCTGCCGAACCTTTTAGCTGAGAGCGAGGCACAGTATGTGGAAATCGGTGCAAAACTTGCAAAGGATGTTGAGGGGCTTTCGCGGTTGAGAACCGCGCTGCGCGCTCGTATGCGGGCCTCTTCACTGTGTGACGACAAATCCTTTGCCGGAATTATGGAAAACGCTTTCACCCGAATGTGGAGAAATGGTGGCCATGGCAAAAACATCTAACGATACACATTTCCTGCCCCTGTCTGTGGTTACCCCCTCCTACAACCAGGCCGAGTATCTGGAAGCATGCATCGATTCGGTCCTGAGTCAAAATTATCCCAATTTGGAATATGTCATAATGGATGGCGGAAGTACGGATAATTCGGTCGAAATCATCAAAAAATACGACAAATATCTGACCTACTGGCAAAGCCAACCCGACGGCGGCCAATATGCAGCCATCAATAGCGGATTCCAGAAAACGACTGGCGAGATTATGACCTGGCTGAATAGCGACGACATTTATCATCCCCATGCCTTTTTTATCGTGAATGCCGTATTTATGAGTCGGCAGGACGTTGAGTGGGTCACCGGACGATCCAATGCCATTAATGCCACGGGGGAACAGGCGTGGATAAGTGAGTATAACAACCGCTACTCACGCTCCAAATATTTGAACAAAGAGTTCAGCAACCCCTGGATCCAGCAGGAAGGAACATTTTGGCGCCGCAGATTGTGGGAGACCTCCGGTGCCGGTTTAAGAACGGATTTGGAATACGCCGGTGATCTAGAGTTATGGGCGCGGTTTTTCGCAATCACCCCCTTATATTCAATCGATGCCCTGCTGGCCGGGTTTCGGCCTCAACCGAATTCTAAAACCGGCCGCTTTATGCGGGAATACATAAAAGAGGCCGACAAGGTACTCGATAAGGAAATAAAAATATTCGGTCAAGAATCCCATGAACATTTGTTCTCTGCCCCCAGACCAATCGAACTTGCAGAAATCAATGAGATGGTTGCCCGATCCTGCAAAGCGGATCCGGACAATGCGGCCAAACACTGCCGGCAGGGCTGTTATGCGATGGTGAAAAGCGGCCATCAGGTCGCCTTGGATTTTTATGAACAATCCAAAAAGATGGATCTCCATGATCACAAAGTGCGCAATAGCTTAGGAATGCTGTTTTGGCAGGATGGTGAGATTGAAAGGGCCATTCAGGAATTTGTAACTGCTTTGAGGATAAATCCCGATTTCGCCGACGCCGTCATCAATTTAGGGGAAGTATTGATCAGAATTAATGAAAACGCCAAAGCCAAGAAACTATTGTCATCTTTCCTGGCCGCCAATCCGCACAAAAAAGCGGTCTTGATCAGGTATGCCGAGCTTAACGGTATCCTCGATAATTAGATTCTATGCCGAATCCAATCAATCACACGTATCTGGTTTCAGCGGTCGTTTCCGCCTTTAACTCCGAGAAATTTATGCTCGGTCGTCTGCAGAACCTGTTTGACCAGAGTCTATATCGGCAAAAGCGACTAGAAATCATTGTCGTGGATTCGGGCTCTCGACAAAATGAAGGGCGAATTGTCAAGGATATAATGCAGCGGCACGACCACGTTGCTTATTTGCGCACCGCCAAAAGAGAGTCTGTCTATGGTGCCTGGAACCGAGGCGTCCGGATCGCCCGGGGCAACTACTTTATTAATGCCAACACCGATGATCGCTTTGCCGACGACGCTTTAGAGAAGATGGCCGCGATACTGGATGATGATATAGGTGTACATGCCGTATACGGTGACTGGTTGCAAACCACAGTCGAAAATGACACCTTTGATTCGCCGACCGTCAAAAACTACATCAGTTATCCACAGTTTGATCCCCTACTTTTGTTTCACAGCCAGATAACCTCCCACGCTGCGTTGATTCGTCGGCAGGTATTCGATCAAATCGGTCTTTATGATGACAGCTTTAGGGTCTATGGGGACAGGGAGTTTATGCTGCGCTTTTCTGCCAACGGACTTACGGCCAAAAAAATGGCCGCAGTGGTAGGGTTGTACTATAAGAATCCCAGGGGATTGGAGTTTTCAGAACCACAAGCCGGTGAATACGAATACGTAAAAATTCTCGATAGGTTTTTAGCGCCGGATGTCTTTATCGGGTTGTGCGATGAGGTCGAAGCCGCCAACAAAAAAAAACTTGCTCGACTGTATACCCGGGCAGGAGCCATTGGAAAGGACTTTTTTGAATTCAGCGGTCGGGCGGTCAGCAATTTGGGGACCGCAGGCATTCTGTTTGGCAAAGCATTGGAGTTTGATGGCGCCAATCCAGTGGCCCTCAACAACCTCGGTATTATCGCCAGTATCGGCGGGGATACAGTTATCGGCAGCCGCTTATTTGAAAAGGCGCTGGCTGCTTCTGAGCCGGACCAACGGTCGTATATCCGGACCAATATCAAAAGAGCACAGAAGGGTACGAATCGGTTGCGTGCCTACAAGTGGTGTTATATCGATAATTCAAAACAAAAGGAAAATGTTATGAAATCTGCCGAAGAAATGTATCAGGAAATTCAGCCTTTGATCGAAAATGGATGGTACGATGTGGCCGCCCGGGCTTTGGAGAAGTTATCCGAAGCCTATCCGGACTTTGCCGTGGCGTACAATGACCTGGGTGTTTTGTATTACAAAAGCGGCGACAAACACAAAGCGCAGGTAAACTACGAGAAAGCCGCCGAGCTTCAGCCGGAAAATATCACCTTTCAGAAAAATCTAGCGGACTATTACTATGTCGAGTCCGGGCGGGTCGAAGATGCTTTAAAGATTTACGTCAAGGTGTTGTCTATCCATCCCGAGGATGTGGAAACCCTTTTGATCACGGGTCATATTTGCGTGGCATTGCAAAATTTCGATGATGCCAGGGATTTTTACCAGCGCGTTGTGGAAATCGAACCCTGGCACGCCGATGCCGGACGCAATCTTGAAAAGCTCGAGAAGATACTTTCCGGTGATAGTCCAAAACCGGATCTCACGCGCTCCGCCGACGAGATGTATCAAACCGCCCACTCGGCGATGAAGGCCGGCCGCAGTGACGAGGCAATCTCAAAACTAGAGGCGCTGGTGGAAACGTTTCCGGATCATGCCATGGCCCATAACGATCTTGGCGTCCTGTATTACAATACGGGTGACAAAAAACGAGCCGGCGAGTATTATTTAAAGGCCGCCGAGCTTAAACCCGAAGATGTCACCTTTCAGAAAAACCTGGCCGACTTCTATTGCATTGAGCTGGGCCAATATGAAAAGGCCATGCAGATTTATGTTCAGGTTCTGGAGCGTTTTTCGGAAGACGTCGAAGCCATGCTGGCCATCGGCTACATCTGTGAGGCGGTGAACAAACCGGATGACGCCAGGGAATTCTATCAGCGGGTGGTCGATATCGAGCCCTGGAACACGGAGGCCAGGCAAAAGTTGGATAACCTTCATGTCGTCAAACAGGCCGTATGATAACAAAACATTGAATATTGAAGAATGAATAAGGAATTGATGAATAGTAATTATTATCTTAGCGCCCTGGCGTCTTGGCGTGAAAACAAACAGTTTCTTTTGCGATCAGACCGGTTGTCCTTTTGCCGGCGGCGTTAATATTATGATATCGTTGTGCATGATCACGCGGGATGAGGAACGATTCCTGGCGCAGTGCCTGCGCAGTGTGCGGTCAGTCGTGGACGAAATCGTTGTGGTCGATACCGGTTCGTCCGACCGGACCAAACAGATTGCCAGGTTCTTCGGCGGCCAAGTCTATGATTTCAAATGGTGCGATGATTTTGCTGCAGCCAGAAATTTTGCCCTATCAAAATGCGCCGGCAGCCGGCTTTTCGCCCTGGATGCGGATGAAGTCGTCGCGGGAGATGACGCCCTGGCGATTCGGAATCTGGCGGACGGCACTGCCTCGGGCCCGCTGGCCTATTCCTTTGTCACCAGAAACTACAGCAGCGACGCCAGCCTGGTCGGCTGGGTGCCGAACAGCGACGACTATGGCGCCGAGCAGGCCGGCACCGGCTGGGTGCCGTCCGAGAAGGTCCGCCTGTTTCCCCGTCTGCCTGGTATCCGCTACGAGTTTCCCGTCCATGAGATGGTTGAGCCGTCCCTAAAACATCTGGGGATCGAGATCCGGAATACCACCATTCCGATCCATCATTACGGTCCGCTGCTGCAAGGCAACCAGCGCTCAAAGATGCTGGCCTATTATCAGATGGGCCGCAAAAAGCTCGATGCAAGGCAAAATAATGAAACGGCCCTGTACGAGCTGGCCCTTCAGGCCGGGAGTCTGGGAAAGACCGGCGAGGCCATTGCGCTGTGGCATCGTTTTATCGCTTTGCGAACCGACCGGCCGGAAGCCTTCGTTCATCTGGCCACCGCATACTTCCAGCAGCGAGACTACCTGGCTGCCCTGCAGGCATCTAAAAAGGCTCTGGAGCTTGATCCTGCCATGAAAGAGGCCGTCTATAATTATTCGCTCTGTGAGTTTGTGATAGGTGATATCGGCAAAAGCCTTGCTTGTTTGGAGGGCCTGCTGCAAAAATTTCCGGGGTTCGCGCCGGCCGGTTTTCTATGGGTGGCAGCCAACATTTGTGCTGGCGACAGGCAAAAGGGCCTCAGTGGCTTACGGGGACTGCGCCGCAGCGACCTGGGGCCGCATCTATCCGCTACCTGTGGGGATTTGATCGAAAAGCTTGTCGGTGCCGGTAGACCCGAATATGCCCGGGCACTCCTTGAGATAGCGACGGAGGCAGGGATTAACGCATCCTGAGTTGAAAGGACGGCCGGTCTGATCGAAGAAGAAATCTTAGAAAAGCGAATACCCGCCTGCCAAGCTCGGTGCTCTGCGTTGGTATATGCATTGAATTATAAACAATATGGCTAAATTGGCTACATACCGGCTTCGAGCCATTGCGGGCAGGTCGAATGATGAATGTTCCGCCGGAGGCGGATCGAAGCAAGGAATTCTATCGATTTTAGCTATCCATAGGCAGAGCGACGTGTCGGGTCTTCTTGTGGGGTCGTAGCCCGGAGAGCGAAGCCTCAAGGCTGAAGCGATTCCATCCTGCGAAATTCGTTATTTGACATTCTGCGGTTCCACGGTTCGCTTTTTATTCTGGTTTCATACCAGTAAAAGGAAAGATATACCCGGATCTAATCCGAAAGTGAAGTAAGCGGTGCATAGATTAAAAAATGGGCCTCGGATAGAGGCCATTTTTATTTGATCATCAACCTTGTTTGGCGACTAGGGATTGTTGGCCAACCCCTCCCGCAGACCGGCCGCAATGTTGTTATTGATGTCGATTACAATATTGAGCTTTTCGGGCACGGGTTCCGCCAGGGTTTCAAAAATGCGCCTATCGATGAAGGCGCTCAAGCTAAGCAGATCGGCACGCAGCTTTCGATTGAGAGGATTGTCTTCCTTTTTCAATTCCTCCTGAAATATGCTCCACACCAGCTGATTGAACTTAAGGGCTTCACTCAGTTTCTCGTCCCGGTCACCTGCATCCCAGCTGTTCTGGCAGTCTTTAAGTTTGCGCGCTGCCTTGGTGAGCACCGCTGCTTCGATTTCCCGACCCGACATCGTTTTTTTATCAACGGTTTCATAGGTTTGTAAAGGGCTACTGTACACGGCTGATAACCTCCTGTTCATAATCAATTAGTTTCTGAGCAATTTTGAGTGCCTGATAGTATTTGCCACCCACTATCTCCTCATTGATGTGGTCGATAATTCCCAAAGTGCTGGGAGCCGCTTTGACCAGCTCTTTCACCAGCTTCCAGTATTTTTTTTGGTGTGTAACCAGATTTTCTTCATCAATGTACATCAATTGAATGATGAAATACAGCCGTCGACACATTGTGTCGGCATCGTTTTCGGCCAGAATATCTTTTTCGCGCAGAATTGGTACTCGGTTTTCTATAATCAGATGACAACCCATGTTATTGCCGTTGGTGACGACGGCCCCGCCCAGGATCATTTTTTCATGCGGTTTCAGGGTGATTTTTAAGGCCATTATTCCCCCTTTGGGGTTTTAATTCAGCTCGATGCTTGTTGCTGAGCCTTCGACCCTAAATGGACTGTTGGTCCGGTCACGTTAACGCGGCGGATTGTATGATCAGGTAATGGAGGGGGATTGCTCCCCCTCCGGTTCCGCTCAGCTCAGAATTCCTTCTGTCAGAGTGTAGGCCGGCTTAAAACAACCTCAATACGTTCTGGGCGGCCTGGGATGCCAGGCTTAACGAGGTGGTACCCAGTGCTTGACGGGTCTGCAGCATCAGCATGTTGGCGCCTTCCTCATTCATGTCGGCGTTGATCAGGTTGGCAGCGCCGTCCCCCAGGACGTTGATCATGCCCTGGGTAAAATCCTGCCGGGCGGTGATGATGCTCAAGTTGGTGGACAACGTTTTGGCTTCGGTTCTCAGAGTATCCTTGGCGCTGTCCAGATCCGCGATGGCAAGATCGATGGAGGTAGAAGCGGCCCAGGCACTATCGGCATCCGAGATGCTGAGTCCATTGGAAGTACCGTTGAAACCGTTCAGTGTGAGCTTGGAGGTGCCGTCCTGATCAAACGCTACCGTCAGGCTTTCAGTGCTGCCGTTGATTAGGTTGATCCCCTTGTAGCCGGAGTCCGCCGCCAGGGTATCGAGCTGGTCGAGAACGTCGTTGAAGTCGTTGGCCAGCGTCGCCTGAGTGGTGGTATTGCCGGCGGATAAAGCTGATTGGGCCAAAGATTTCGCAGCGGCAATCAGGGTCGTCAGAGACTCGATGCCCTGGTTGGCGGCCTTGACCGTCTGAATGGCCTCACTCATCTCATCTTTACGGGCGGCCAGGTCGCCGGCACGCTGTTCGTGCCCGAGGGCGGCAAAATAGTTGACCGGATCGTCAAGAGCGGTATTGACGCGTTTGCCCGTGGCCAGCCGAGTTTGGGTTAAGTTCATCAGCTTGTCGGTTTTCTGCAAGCTGAACAAGTTCTGACGCATTCCTGATGTAAGATTGACAGCCATGATTTTTCTCCTATTCTAGATTTTTGTTGTTGGCCTTCTTGCCAATAGTTTAAATAGTTATAACTGATTTTATGAAGACAATTGCGTGGTCCGACGAATTTTATTTCGCCTCCTTTCCGGACCCATATTTTGCCTTACAGCCTGATTATCGGTAAATATTGGCTGAACTTTAGCCGTTTTTTCATTATTTTATTTTAAGTTTTTGAAATAGTTGATAAAGTGAAAATGAATGTCGAAGTAAGGAATTCTATCGTTTTAATTGAAAAAAGATAGCGTCCAGCGATACCTCCCTTCGAAATTCTGCGGTTCTCTTTTGATGAAGTTTCATACGAGCACCGCCTCCGGCAAAAGGACAGCCGGTCTGATCGGAAAACAAACTGCTTATTTTCACGCAAAGACGCCAAGGCGCCAAGATAAAACATAATATTAGTTATTTCCTTTGCGTCTTTGCGTGAGTTAGATTTTTGGTAGTTTCATACAAGAGGCGGCCATGAAAGCTATCGGCATTGAGAATGTGACAGCCGGCATGATTTTGGAACGACCGGTGAAAAACCATCAGGGCGTGCTCTTGATGGAAGCCGGAAACAGGATCAGCGAGCGGAGTATCCGGATTTTCAAATCCTGGGGGGTTGCAGAGGTACATGTGAAAGGGGCAGCGGACCGGTCGGCTGAAGGGGCCGGGCCGCCGCCGCCGATAAACGTTACCGAAGAGACCCGCCTGAAGGCGAAATTTGCAGACGTGTGGGACGATCCCGTGATGGTTGCGATTTTTAACGCCGCCAGAAGGCTACTGATCAAGGATTGTCAAGACAGCGAGGGAGGCGATGGACAAACCCGAGCTTAAATTATTAATCAAAAACATTGAGGACCTGCCGACCCTGCCGCGTACCTTTTTGAAGATCACGGAATTGGTCAACGACCCGAAATCTTCGGCCAAGGATCTGGCCCGGGTAATAAATGATGACCAGGTTTTGACGGTGAGGCTGTTGAAGTTGGTCAATTCGTCTTTTTACGGCTTTCCGCAGCGCATCGCTACGGTTACCGGTGCGATTGTGTTGCTCGGATTCGACGCCATTAGAAGTTTGCTCTTGACAACCTGCGTTTTCGATCTGTTCGCCGGCCGCAGCCGTCAAACCAACCAGGACCAGGAAAGATTCTGGGATCATTCCCTGGGATGTGCGATCGGGGCCAAGGTCATCGGCAGCTACCTGCGGCATGACAATATGGAGGAACTGTTTGTATGCGGCCTGTTGCATGATATCGGCAAAATCGTCGAAATGATGTTTTTGACGGATGCGTTTTTTAAAATTATGACCGCAGTCAAAGAAGAAAATATTCTGATGACCACGGCCGAAACCAACATTCTGGGGTATAATCATGCCGACATCGGTAAACTGCTGGCCGAAGAATGGAACCTGCCCCTCAAACTGTCCCAGGTGATTGCCCACCATCACGAACCCCGCGACGCCGGCCGCTTTGTGTTGGATGCGGCCATTATTCATCTAGCGGACATCCTTTGCCGAGCGCTGAACATCGGCCATGCCGGCGACGACAAAATGCCGCCGCTCGATAGGCTTGCCTGGGAGCGCCTCAACTTGAAGACCGATGCCATCGATACCATTATGGCAACGATGCTGCGTGAATATCGCGACATCGGCGCCTTTATCACCTGAACGCCGTATCCCTTCGTCTGCAATCCATCATCAGATGTCAGATGACAGAAGACAGAAGACAGAAGACAGATGACAGAAGACAGATGACAGATGACAGAAGACAGATGACAGATGTCAGATGACAGACGACGGAAGACAGACGACGGATGACAGAAGACAGACGACGGATGACAGACGACGGATGACGGATGACGGATGACCCAGCTTCGCCTTTCAGGCTTCCGACTTCGCTCTTCGAGCTACGACGGGACAAGTCGCAGGGCAGGCAGATATCAGACCCGTACGCCCAAAACCGAAAGCCGAACGCCATGCCCTATGCGCTCTGCCCCATGCGCTCTGCCCACAAATCCGCACCGTCTAATGCATTTTCAATCTGAAATCAAAAATCTAAAATCCGCAATCGAGAGACCCGCACCCCGAACCCCGTAGACAGCATCAAGCTTTTCAGCCTCCGAGCTTCCCAGCCTTCAAGCTTCCACGCCCCTATCAGCCACGAGCTGCCAACCACCCCGCCACTCGCACCTTGTAGCCGGTACCCTGCCCACAGTGTCATCTTAAAAAAAACCCTGCAGTTTCTCAAGATTGTGCCGATAACTATAAAGCGCAGCGGATTATTATACGCCCTGCTGCCGGCCGTTAAATGCCCTGCCGGCCGGGATACAACCGGCGGTCTGACGTGTTTTGTTTGTTAATTGCAAAAATTAAAAAGAAAACTTGCAATTTGCAAAAATACGATGCAATGGATCTATGCTGGCTGAAGCTACCGATTGATATGACCTGGCAATTGGGCGAGCCGATGGCAATGGGAGCCTAACTATATATAATTAAAGTCGATAATTAGCTTGATACCCTTTTCCACATTCGAACCGGCCAAGTGGAAACGAATTGCCGAACCGGCCTAAGCAGTGATGTTGATTTAAAACGACCATTATTTCACGACATTCGGCTGAATATATTTGCATTTTGCAAATAAACAGAGGCTGGTTGACCGGCACACGTGTGTCCGGGCTCTGGCGATTATATCTCCCGAAATTTTTCACCGCAATTCTTTATTCAAGCCCTGAAATAACAGATCCACAAAATATGGTGGCACCTGTTCCTGCCGACCCACTTGATGTGGTAAATGTTTTTTGACGGCGGGACACCTGTCTATAGCCGCCGATTCCTGACATCCCGGGATTATATTTACATCGGCATGGATATTGCTACGGCCCTATATTGCCCGATTGTGAACCGTTCGGGAAACTCCAGCCTAACCGTCTTATTTCATACTTCTTTAATTTTACGGTAATCCTTGTTAGGGTGATCGAATCAGGAATTTAACATTTGTTCGAGGAGGACGCCTTGCAGAACGCAGCACTGCGGAAATCGAAATCAAATCAACTTGATGCCAATGACGCTTGCAGAATCTCAGGCGCGCAGGCAAACGGCGAATACGGATTCAATGATATCATCGGTCAAAGCCGTAAAATGCGACAAGTTTTTGAGCTCGTCGAAAAAGTAGCTGATTGCGACAGCACGATCCTTCTCAACGGCGAGACCGGCACCGGCAAGGGGCTGGTTGCCAAAGCCATCCATCAAAAATCCAAGCGAAAAAATAAAGCTTTTATTTCAATAAATTGTGGTGCAATTCCTGAGAATTTACTGGAAAGCGAGCTGTTCGGTCATGTACGCGGTGCATTTACCGGGGCCACCTCTTCTAAACAGGGAAAATTTGAACTGGCCGACGGCGGCACCATCCTGTTGGATGAAATCGGCGACATGAGTTCGGACCTGCAGGTAAAAGTTTTGAAGGTATTGGAAGAAGGTGAATTCGAACAGGTCGGAGGCTCTAAAACCATAAAGGTTGACGTCAGAATAGTCGCCGCCACCCATCGCGATTTAAGTGAGGAAGTTCAAAAGGGAAATTTTAGGGAAGATTTATATTATCGGCTATACGTTATTCCTTTATTGCTGCCTTCCCTGCAAGAGCGTAAGTCGGATATCCCCTATCTGATTTCTTATTTTATCGAACAGTCCAATCAAAAAAATGACCGCCATGTGAATGACGTCGCTGATGACGCGATGGCCATGATGATGGGCTATCCCTGGCCGGGAAATGTCAGAGAGCTTAAAAACATGGTGGAGCGGATGGTTGTCTTGAAAGGAGAGGGCAAGCTGACGGTGGCAGATTTGCCGGTGGAATTGAAAAAGATCCACCAGTGTGAACCTACCTCCAACATAGAGATCTCCGATGAAGGGATCTGCTTGAACAGTGCTGTCACGGAGTTCGAAAAAGCCTTGATTCTGCAGTCCCTTGAAAAAACAAAGTGGGTTAAGAACAAGGTCGCCAAACTGCTGCATTTAAACCGCACCACCCTGGTGGAAAAGATTAAGCGACATCAATTGCAGCCCTGCAATATTTAACCCAGCCGGAATTCAAAGGCAGTTAAAAAGGTTTTATCTCGGTGTCAAGACGGTGACTCTTCCCCCTGAATTATTGACAAATCCTCCCCCTGACCTATCCTGCCAACGGTAATGTTTCTATTCTAAACTATCTGAAAATATTCATTATTTAAATGTAGTTGAATCGGTGTCAACCCCATCGTTAGTGGCATGATAATTGCTCGATATAAGAGGGTTTAGTCTTAAATTAGGCTGTCAGACAGCTTGATAGCCAGTTGACGGATAGCGGATAAATCCCCCATGAGCGTTTTGCGTTCATTGAAGAATGGAGATGGGTTATTGGCGGATGTATTTCCCATATTGGTTGTTGATGGTCGGCCTGAAATTTGCGCTGAGGTTTCACAGTCTCTACAAACAGCAGGTTATCGGGTCGAAACCGTGGTCAGCGGACCCGAGGCCTATGAGAGGTTCATCAGTGCCAAATACAGCCTGGTCATAGCCGATGAAGGTATGTCGGGAATCGACGGCCAGGATTTATTGACTTCCTTGAAAGAGGCATCACCGCCGCTTCCGGTTATCATTACGACGGCCAACGGATCCGTAAATAATGCGGTTAAGGCCATGCTGGCCGGCGCCTCTGATTATCTGCTCAAACCGTTTTCGATGGAGTCGCTGACAAAAACCGTCCAAAAAACGCTCGACGGTTCAAACGGACTCAGCAATTCGCCGCCAGTCGGCAATTCCCCCGACCTTCGCACCAACGGTAAGGAAATAATCACCTGCAATTCGCAAATGCGGACCATTTTGAAACAGGTCAGGGCGGTTGCTCCCAGCAACGCGACGGTGCTGATTCTTGGCGAAAGCGGCACCGGCAAGGAGTTGCTGGCAGCCTATGTTCATCGGCACAGCCGTCATCCGGAGGCGCCTTATGTCGCCCTAAATTGCGCCGCACTACCGGACACCCTGGCTGAAAGCGAGCTGTTTGGGCATGAGAAAGGATCTTTTACCGGCGCTGTAAGGCGCAAAATCGGGAAATTCGAACAGGCAAGCAAAGGGACGGTTGTGCTGGATGAAATCAGTGAGATGCCACTGCACCTGCAAGCCAAGTTGTTGCGTGTTTTGCAGGAAAAAGAGGTTGACCGTATCGGCGGTGCCCGCCCGGTTGCGATTGACGCCAGGATGGTTGCTATCAGCAATGTCGATTTGAAAACCGCGGTGGCCGATGGTAAATTCAGGGAAGATCTCTATTACCGCATCAACGTCATACCGCTGATCCTGCCGCCGCTAAGGGATAGAAAAGAAGATATTGAGCTGCTTGCCAATCATTTTTTGGCGGCATATGCACAGGCCAATCAGAAAAAAGTGGTTGGCCTGGACAGCCTCGCCTTGAACATGCTTCTAGGTCACAACTGGCCGGGTAATGTCCGTGAATTGCAGAATGTCATCGAGCGCGCTGTTCTCATCGGAGACGGTCCGGCGATCCTGCCCGAACACCTGCTGCTGGAATCACCACTAGGCCAACTGCAACCGGTTGACCGTGTTGAAGTCAAGGCCGGGTACACGGTGAAGCAAATGGAAAAAACCCTTATTTTTGAAACCCTCAAGGAGGTCAACGACAACCGCACCCGGGCGGCCGAACTCCTTGGAATCAGTATTCGAACCCTGCGCAATAAACTGAATGAATACAAGCAGGAGGCCGCGACAGGAGCATAGCGCCTATGGCATAGCGCATAGACATGGGGCATAGGGCAGAGCGCACAACGCATCGGGCATGGGGCAGAGGGCAGAGCGCATGGGGCATAGGGTTTCAGGTTAGCGGCTTAAGGAACCATGACGCGCATGGCTTTCGAGCCACTCCTTGATTTCTTTAAGATTGATGTGTCATCCCGCGCGGGGACATTCGGCTTTGGGCGCACGGTTATAGAATCTGCTTGTCCTGCGAAGCCTGAAAGGCGAAGCAGGATCGTCAGTCGTCTGTCATCTGCCTGCCCTGAGACTTGTCCCGTCGTAGCTCGAAGAGCGAAGTCGGAAGCCTGAAAGGCGAAGCAGGGTCATCTGTCTTCGGCCATCTGGTATGAATTTTGCTTTTATTCAAGGAATAATCTTGAGACGTCTGTCGACGTTGGGAGGGAGCCATCATATGCCGAGCGATAAAATTTTCAGCGATACCATTGCCACCCTGGCAAAGTCCTTGAATTTAAGATCAATCCAGCACAAGGCCCTGTCGTCCAACATTGCCAACATGGATACACCGAACTACAAAGCCGTTGAACTGGATGTCGCCGAAAAAATGTCGAACAAAAAAAGACCGGACCGCGGTCTGCCGCTTGTGCGTACCCATGCCGTTCATCTTCCGTTCAGGAGCAATGTTTCCGACAGGGTGACACTTGAGGCCGTCAAGCCGCCGGCCTACAGCCTGCGAGGCGATGGCAACACCGTGGATATCGACCGGACAATGGGGCGATTGGCCCAAAACACGCTGCTGTACAATGCTGCAGCGCAGATAATTGCTAAAAAATTCAATGGGTTAAAGAATGCTATCAAGGGAGGTAAATAGCCATGGATTTTTTTAATTCCATACAAATCAGTTCCTCGGGACTGAGCGCGCAGCGGCTGCGCATGAATCTGATTTCAGGAAATTTGGCCAACATCAATACCACCCGAACCCAGGAGGGGGGACCCTTTCGACGCAAGGAGGCAATTTTTGCTGCCCAGTCGATAAACTCAACTTTTAACAAAATTTTGACGGACCGGCAAAAAAGCCAAGCAACCGGCGTGCGTGTCGAACGAATTTATGAAGACCAGACGCCACCCATGATGAAATACCAGCCCTCCCACCCCGATGCCAATGAAAAAGGCTACGTTGCCATGCCGAACATAAACCCGATGGAGGAAATGGTAAACATGATCTCGGCTAGCCGGGGATTTGAAGCCAATGTCACCGCCTTGAAAGCGGCCCGGGCGATGGCATTAAAAGCACTGGAGATAGGACGCTAGCCATGAATGATCTCAACATACCCGACACGACGGCTTCCCCGCAGGGGATCTCTTCACCCGGCAAGCGGTTGCGCCCGTCCAGCTCGGCTTCCTTCGGCCAAATGCTGGAAGGATCCCTTGCTCGGATCAGTCAACTTCAAAAAGAAGCCGATGCAAAAATCAATGATTTGGCAACCGGAAAAGATACGGATATTCATCAGACCATGATTGCGATGGGAAAGGCAGATGTGTCCTTCGAGTTGTTGATGCAGATTCGCAATAAAGTCATTGCCGCCTATGAAAAAATTATGCGCATGCCGGCCTAAACGGGTTGCGGGTTTCGGGTTGCGCGTTACGGGTTTCGGGTTGCGGGGCATAGGGCAGAGCGCATAGGGCATGGGGCAGAGCGCCTAGAGCATGGCGTTCGGCTTTCGGCTTTGGGCGCACGGGTCTGATATCTGCCTGCCCTGCGAAGCCTGAAAGGCGAAGCAGGGTCATCTGTCTTCTGACATCTGTCTTCTGTCTTCTGTCATCTGTTTTTTGTTTTTCTGGTGATGGGTTGCGGATGCCGAATTTAGGATTGTGGTTTTTTTTATAGTTCGGACTTGAGGCTTGAAGTTTTGGATTCGTAGATCGGAGCGCGGTGATGCGCTCCATCGAATTTCAGCGCTTCGCTTTTCAATAGCCATTCTTCCGCCCCGGGCGGATTCGAGTTAGGAGTTTTATGGAAGCCATTCGTCAAATACTTGCGCAACTCAAGGCCACCTTTTCCAATTTAAGCCTCGGTAAAAAAATCACCCTGGTGACCCTGATTATCGGCTCGGTGGCAGGTTTTCTTTTTTTGATGAGTTGGTCGGGGAACCACGAATTTCAGCCGCTTTACGCCCATCTGGATCCGGAAGACGCCAACGAGGTTCTAACCCGATTGCGGGAGCAAAAAATTGAGTATCGCATCGCATCTAACGGTTCCTCGATTCTCATCCCGCAGCAGCATATTTATGAAGTCCGCATGCAAATGGCATCTGAAGGATTGCCCCGCGGCAGCGGGGTCGGTTTCGAGATTTTCGACAACACCAAACTGGGGATGACCGCTTTCGCCCAGAACGTCAACTATCAACGCGCGCTTCAGGGAGAGTTGGCCAGGACGATCAACCAAATTGCGGAAATCGAAAGTTCCAGAGTACATATTGTCCTGCCCGAGAAATCCCTCTTCATCGACGAGGAACAACCGGCCAGCGCATCGGTGGTCCTAAAACTTCGGACCGGCAAATGGCTGAACCAGGGCCAAATCAACGGAATTCTGCACCTGGTATCATCCGGTGTGGCGCGGTTGAGCCCGGAAAACGTGACCATCGTGGACAGCAAAGGAAAGCTTCTGGCAGGCGTGAAAAATCCGGCCTCATTCAGCAGTCTCAGTTCAGACCAGCTCGATTATCAAGAAAGGGTCGAAAAAGCGATGGAGCATCGAATTTTGACCATGCTGGAGTCGGCCCTGGGCGAGAATAAGGCCATCGTCAGGTTGTCGTGTTCCTTTGACTTTAAAAAACAGGAACGCACTGAAGAACATTACCTGCCGGACAATCAGGTGGTGCGAAGCGAACAGCAGTTAAAGGAATTGTCGATCGACCCGACTAATATTCCCCAGGGAATACCGGGCATTCGATCCAATCTGCCCGGCGATCCAGCCGCGGGTCAGCAAACCCGGACCGTCGAATCGAACCGGGCCTTTGAGAAGAATGATCGCACCGTCAATTACGAGATCGGTAAAGTGGTCAGCCACATCAAAGAGCCGGTGGGCGAAATGACCCGAATTTCGGTCGCGGTACTGGTAGACGGCACCTACAAACGAATCGAAGGAGAGGGAGAGGAAATTGAATGGCAATATGTGGCCCGCACGCCGGAAGAGATGAAAAAGTTCGAAAGCATTGTCAAACGGGCTGTAAATTTTGACAAAGCGCGGGGCGACGAAGTTGATATCGTCAACATTCCTTTCGAAACGACCAAATTGGCAGCCTTGGAACCCGAGGTCGCCGAGAATGTTTGGATGGAACTGCTGAAGCAGTATCAGCCCTATTTGAAGTATGGTTTTCTAAGTCTTTTCCTGATCCTGTCCTTTCTGTTTTTCGTGAAGCCCCTGGTCAGATGGCTGACGGAATACTCTTTCGGGGATATGCAGATGTTCAAACAGCTGCCCAAAACGGTCAGCGAGCTCGAAGGCGAATTCAATCCAGACGTCAACCAACTCGTGTTCAGGGATAAAGCCTCAGAACTGATCGCCAGCGATAAAGAAGCATCCCTGGGCGTCATGCGTGACTGGATCAAAGAAAGCTAATGGATATCAGTAATTTATCAGGCCCTCTGAAAGCGGCAATTTTAATACGGTCATTGGGACCGGAAGTAACCGAAAACGTTCTCAGCGGTCTGTCCGAGACTGAGAAAAAAGTGGTCAACCAGCACCTGGACCAAATGGGCACCATATCGACTCCGGTTATCGAATACGTGGCCAGGGAATTCATGGCCCAGGCGGCCATGCGGGCCCGCAAGGCCCCGGCAGCCCTTGCGGCCACTGGTGGCAATGCCCAAGAGAACCAGGAGGATACACCAAAATCTTCCGAGAGGACCCAGGGGCTGGAAGCCATATTGTCTCTGAGTGCCGATGAAGTCTATGAATTGATAAAGGATGAACATCCCCAAACGATCGCAATTATTCTAATCCACCTCAAAACAGCGGTGGCCAGCGATATCATCGCCAACCTTCCGGACGAGATCAAAACCGACGTGGCGGTAAGGGTTGCCACCCTGGAAAAGGTCAACGTCGATATGATCGAAGAGGTGAATGATGTTTTTGAAGAAATTCTTAAAAACAAAAAGAGTTCCATGGCCAACATCAGCGGCGGTGTAGACCGCCTGGCCGAGATCCTGAACCAGACCGATGAGATTTCGAGTGAGCTGATATTGAATGAAATTGAAGATACCGATGCCGAAATGGCCGCCCAGATCAAGCAGAAAATGTTCGTGTTCGAAGATCTGGTGCTGGTGGATGACAGAGGATTCCAGAAGCTGTTGCGTAAGATCGAGACAGTGGAGCTGGCCATCGCTCTGAAAGCGGCCTCGGAGGATGTCAAGGAGAAGGTGTTCAAAAATATGTCGGAGCGTGCCGGCGCAATGCTGCGCGAAGAGATGGAAGATCTCGGACCGGTCAGAATGAACGAGGTCTCCGATGCACAAATGGCAATTACCAGCATCATCCAGGAAATGGAAGTAAAGGGAGAACTCATCATAAGTGGCCGCCGAGGAGAAGAAATCATTGCCTAACGCCGAACGCCGATCATCTCGGAACGGGCAAAGCGACTGCAGGTTGCATTACTTTCCTGACATTCCCATGGAGGGCCATTCGAGCGTTCGCCGCTGTACCTCTGCTCAGGATAATTTTCAACGAACCGAGTATGACAGAGGCGATCCGGCCCGTTCGGATGGCGCCGGTGGCCCGGGTGGGCATGATTTTGCTAACAGCGATACAGCTTTAAAGGATCGTGAACGGGAAGAGCCGGCCTACCGCCAGGGTTTTGCCGATGGCAAGGCCCAGGGGCTGAACGACGGCGAACAAGCCGGGTATGAGCGGGGAATCCAGAAAATCGAACCGCTCATCAACAGCATCAATGAAGCATTGATCCAGCTCAATGCGATCCGCAAGGAAACCTACCATCAAATTGAAAAAGAGGTGGTGGAATTGTCCCTCGCGATCGCTCAAAAAATTATTTGTCGGGAGATTGCCACCGACCAGGAAACGGTTCTGGGGATCACCAGGCAAGCGCTGGCCAAGGTCGACGATCCTGGTAAAATCACAATTAAAATGAACCCTTCCGACCTTCAGTTCATCAACGAAACAAAATACCAGCTCTCCGAGCTGACCGCCGATCTCAATAGCGTTGAATTCGAGGCCGAAGAAAGCATCCAGAGCGGCGGATGTATCATTGAAACCGAGCTGGGCGAGATTGATGCACGCATCGAAAAACAGCTGCAGGCCGTGGCGGAATCATTTCGGGGTTCCATGACGAGAGCGGATTAGATATGGCAATATTCTTTCTGACTTCAATCTTCATTATTCCATCTTCAATTGGGTAGCGATGGCTGTCGGCGTCGATTTATCAAAGTATCATGCCTGCCTGGAGTCCACCTGCCCAATTCGAGCAACCGGTCGCGTGACCAATGTCGTCGGATTGGTGGTCGAATCCCAGGGACCGGTTTCCTGCCTGGGGACAGTTTGTGAAATCCTTACCCCCGAAGGCCCTTCAATTACAGCTGAAGTTTCCGGATTCAAAGACAACAAGGTCTTGCTGATGCCTCTGGAAGAAATCAGAGGTATCGGGCCGGGATGCCGGGTTGTTGCCAGGCAGCAGAAGGCCATAGTCCCGGTAGGGCCTGGTTTGCTGGGCCGCGTCATTGACGGTCTCGGCAATCCCATAGACGGCAAAGGGCCCATCGCTTCCGAAACCGAATATCCGATATATGCTCCTTCACTCAATCCACTGCTGCGCCGCAGGATAAACAAGGCGCTGGATCTGGGTGTCCGGGCCATCAATGGACTGCTTACCGTCGGCTGCGGTCAGCGAGTCGGTGTTTTTGCAGGTTCGGGCGTCGGAAAAAGCGTGCTGCTGGGAATGATTGCCCGCAAGACCAGAGCCGATGTGAATGTCATTGCTCTCATCGGGGAGCGGGGCAGGGAAGTGAATGAATTTATTCAAAAGGAGCTCGGTGAGGAGGGACTTCGCCGGTCGGTTCTCGTGGTGGCCACTTCGGACCGGTTGCCCTTGATTCGAATGCGGGGCGCCTTTATTGCCACGGCCATTGCCGAATTTTTCCGTGACCAGGGCCACCACGTCAACCTGATGATGGACTCGGTCACTCGTTTTGCCATGGCCCAGAGAGAAATCGGCCTGGCCCTGGGTGAACCGCCCACTACCAAAGGCTATACGCCATCCGTGTTCACACTGTTGCCCAGGCTGCTCGAGCGGGCCGGAACTTCCAACAGCCGCGGTACAATCACCGGCCTGTACACCGTTCTGGTTGAAGGCGATGACGCCAATGAGCCCATCGCGGACGCCCTGCGATCCATATTGGACGGTCACATCAATTTAACCCGTGATCTCGCCATGCAAAACCATTATCCCGCAGTCGACGTTTTGGGCAGCATCAGCCGCGTGATGGACGATATTATTGATGAGAATCACAGACAAATTGCCTACGGTCTCAAACAGATATTGGCCACCTATCGTAAGGCTGAAGATTTGATTAACATTGGCGCCTATGTATCCGGCAGCAATCCCAAAATCGATTATGCCATTACGATGATTGATAGAATTAATGCCTATCTGCAGCAGGACATCGGGGAAACAGTAACTCTCGAGGACAGCGTTGCGCAGTTGGATCTTATGTTTGAAGACAACACCGCTGATGCCGAACAACTCAACACCGATTAACCTGACGAGTGGATCTACGACTCTCAAGTCAAGGATTGCAGGCATCCGATTGCCTATGAACCTGTCCGCCTGAATCGAGTCAGGAAACCGATATGTTTCGCTTCAAGCTGGAAGCACTCCTTAACCACCGTCGCCACCAGGAAGAGATCTGCCAGAAAGCACTGGCCGAGGCCCGGCAAATCCTAAGCGCTGCCCAGGGAACGCTTCATGGTCTGAAACAGGACAGGCGCCAAAACATCGAAAAATTGAAGCTCCGCCAGAAAGAGCGCTGCAGCATTCCCGAAATATTAATTCTCATAAACTATATCGAACAGCTGGCCAGAGATATACAAGCGCAGGTATTGAAGGTAAACCGCGCTTCGGAATCTGTCACCCGCAAACGCGAGGACTTAATCGAGATCATGAAGAAACGCAAAACCATGGAGAAGCTTAAAGAAAAGGAGTGGCAGGCATACCAGCAGGACTTGATGCAAACCGAACGAAAATTTAACGACGAGCTGGCGACAGTCCGCCATCTTCGCAAGACGTAGCATCCTCAACGGCATTCACCCTTCGAAATTTGTTATTCGACATTCTGCGGTTCTGCGGTTCGCTTTTCAAGGTAGTTTCATATGTGCGCCGTGAGCCGAATGCCGAACACCACTGCGATCCCTCCACCAAAAGCCCCTAACCCCGGACCCAAGGTCTGAACCCCTCTGCCATCGCCCTGGTCCACCAAAGCCCGTTCGATCTAGTTTCCTTTGGTATTTTCTCCTATCGCAGCGTTTTCCTACTGCGGTAAAGTTTGCCATCCCCGGGAAATTATTGCCCCTTGTGAACCGTTCGAGTGATTACAGGCTATGTAAAATTCCTCAATCAGCTGTCCGGCAAAAAATAATTGAAAAAGATAAACTTGGCTAATTTTGCAATATTTACAATATGTTAGGCTCATAGTGTGCCTTCGCGCGAACCCCTCGGTGGCCGGGTTACATATTTGGCACACTCCCTGCTATATAGCAGAGCGATTGGCAGTACAGACACTGATCAAGAACCGAAATATGAGGAATTTCTCACTATGACTGCGACAGCCGATACATTTCTTATGCCAGCACTTCCCCAGAATTCACCTTCCTCTATTAAAGGCGACAAATCCGGCGCTTTGTCACAGCAATCATCAGTAGCGACAGAGGGGTCTGGCTGGCCGCAAGGTCAGCCCTCTTCAAATTTTTTGAGCGACCTGGAGGCAGCCTTTCAGGATCAAATTGCCGTCCAGAAATTGCCGCCGACCTTTTTGCAGGCAGTCAATTTGTCGGATAAAGCTGTAATGCGTCCGGAAGATGGGCTCAAAGGCGAAGTCGATACCGCCCTTGAAGAGGCTTTGATGGATATAATGGCCTTGATTCCCGATGGCGAGATATTCGTAAAAGATCCGCTCCTGGTAGCCGTCGACATACATCAACTGGTCGGTCTGCTTGATAAATTGGGGTTGAAAGTCTCCGCTGCTGAAGGGATGCTGCCGTCCGGAGCAGGATTGACAACAGAAGCTGCGTCTGGTGCGCCGGGGGTGACACGGGTTCCTTTGCCGGCCTTGAAACAATTGATCGAGCAAATTCAACCCTGGGGCCTCAAACCTGACGCCGATACGTCAACCGCACTGGAAGGACTACGTAAATTTTTTGCCGACGCACTGCAATCCGTTTCCGCAACTGTCAGAGACAGTGAACTCCGCAATGGTCTCAGCCAGGTCGATAGTACGGCCGGCACCGGAATCAGCGCGACTGCTGAATCGGCCGATGAATACAGGGGAATTGCCCAGGGGCAGGCTAAAACCATCACCAGCGCTGCTGGCCTGACAAATCAGACAAGTGGCAGTGAAAAGTCCACCGCGGGTCTCGCCACCCTGACCGGATCGGCCCCGCAGACCGCCAATGCGTCCGGAGCGCCGGTAGCGGGAGAATCCGCCGGCAAGGCGGCGAATTCCTCGCTTGCGATTGCTTCCGACAATCCTGAAAAGGCGGATGCACCCAAACCGCCGCGTGATGAAGGATTGGGAGCCGCTGCCGATCGAACCGACAAGGGGAGCAAAGCATCCCAGAATGGAACGGACAATCCCAGGACGGCCGCGTTGTCTCGATCGCCTGTGGACAGCAGGCCTTCCCTGGACGTCCAGTCCCGGCAGGAGAATTCTTCAACGGGTGAATCCTCCCCGGTATCCAAGTTGATCAATGACGCCCAAGCCGAAAAGGCCAGCCCTGCAAAAGTCGATCCTGTTTCCGGCGACAATGGCGCTGGCAGGGTGGTCAAGACGGAAGGGGCAACTAGTGACAGTAGCACGCTGAATTCGCAGATTCACAGTCCAGAAAAAACACCTGAAGCCACGGCATCGGCCAAGAAGGCCGAAGCCGGCCAGCCCGAAATCCGTACCCAGACCATGGAACAGATCGTCCGCCGGGCGGTCATTCAGATCAAAGACGGCCACCACGAGGCCCGCATTGAGTTAAAACCTGAATTTTTGGGCCATGTCCGCATGCAGGTAATCACCGAAAACCAGCAGGTCACCCTGAAGATTCTGACCGAGTTCGGTTTTGTCAAAGACATGATAGAAAACAATATCCAGCAGCTAAAAGCCGATTTACAGCACCAGGGCCTCGAAGTCGACAAACTCGACGTGTCGGTTTCCCGGGATGCCAACGGCAATAAGCATGATCAGGAAAATATGCAGCAGGCCCGCAGCCGGCGTCAGGAGAATCAAAACGGTGATCGGGATGAGGAGCATGAAGAACAGCAGAAGCGGACCGATCGATCCGGCCCGGGCGAGGACGGATCGACGACCGTGGACTATTTTGCCTGATTATAGGCGACTTTTAATCAAACTGCGATGAGGGATAAATCCCATGATGCCAATTGGAACAGATCCAGTCACTGCCGGCTCAGCCCAGCCGATAGCCGGAACACCCAATGGGCTGGGCAGAGATGCCTTTTTAAATCTGCTCATCACCCAGCTGCAGCACCAGGACCCCTTGAATCCCACCGACAGTGCGGAGTTTACAGCCCAGCTGGCCACGTTCAGCTCCCTGGAGCAGCTCGAGAATGTCAACGACAACATAAAACTGTTGCAGGGTTTTCAGGCCGCCGGCAATAACGCCCAGGCAGTGGCCCTGATCGGTAAGGAAATTACCGCCCGCGGCAATTCCATCGAACTCGTCCAGGACCAGCCGGCCGGATGTAAGATTGAGCTGGATGACGACGCCAGTATTGTTGCGGTCAGCATTTACGACCATACCGGCGCCTTCGTAAATTCTTTCGAGAGCCGGGATCTTGAGGCCGGCAGGCACACCCTTTTCTGGGACGGCAAGGATCAGAACGGCAATCCTGCCCCTGCCGGGAACTACACCTTTGAAGTCCTGGCGGCCGATGCCGAGGGCGAAAAAATTGACACCACCACCTTTTTCAGCGCCAAAACCGAGAGGGTCATCTTTGAAGACGAGAAGACCTATTTGATATCTGGCGGCCATAGGGTCGCTCTAAGCGACCTCGTTGAGATACGTGCGGCTGAGATTGCTGAAAACATCAAGTGATAAGGGAGGAAAATAACAATGATCGGATCACTGTTTGCCGGAATTTCAGGTCTGAATGCCAATGCCAATGCCATGACCGTCATTGGCGACAACATCGCCAATGTCAACACGACTGCGTTTAAAGCCAACCGCTCGTCGTTCGCCAACCTGCTCAGCCAGTCCCTGACCGGAGCGAGCAGTGGCGATATCGGCCGCGGTGTCGAGTTCTGGGGCACCAGCGCCGTCTGGAGCCAGGGCAATGTCGAGTCGACCGCTAGTCCCACCGATATGGCCGTTAACGGCAAAGGCTTTTTCATCCTGCAGGACAACTCGGGACTGAATTTTTTTTCGCGCGCCGGTGAATTCGCCTTTGACCGCAATGGCGATCTGGTAAATCCCGACGGTCTTTACGTTCAGGGCTACGAAGTCACCGCGGTGGCGGCAGACGGCACCCTGTCTCTGGGCAATATCTCCGCTATCAATATTCCGGGTGAAAGCACCGATCCGCCCAATCCCACCACCGAGTTTACGGTGGATGTCAACCTGGATGCCCGAGCGGTTCAGAACGACACCTACTCCACCAGCATGAGTGTTTATGACTCCCTGGGCAATGCCATACCGCTGACAATCACCTTTACCAAACAGGCAGCCGCCAACACCTGGATCGCCACTGCTTCCGTCCCGGCCACCGTGGCCGCTCCCGGTGACGTCTCCATCACCAATTCAACCCTGACGTTTACCGCCACCGGGGGGCTGACGGGCGGCGGTTCGGATCCCGTGATTACGGTCAACAATCTGCTGACGGGGGCCTCGGCACTGTCGATATCCTGGGATATCTTTGACGCTTCCGCACCTACGGTCAGCAACGGGGACATCACCCAGTATGCCTCGGCTTCCACCACCACCTTTCAGACCCAGAACGGCTATAGCTCCGGTGCACTGCGGGGGGTGGATGTGGACGAGGAAGGGGTCGTCACCGGCATTTACTCCAACGGTCAGCTGACCCCGCTCTTTCGCATAGCCCTGGCCGATTTCCCGAACTACTACGGCCTGCAGAAGCTGGGTCAGAACCTGTACCAGGAATCGCGTGCCTCCGGGCAGGCCCTGCCGGGGGTGCCCCAGGAAGGAACCCTGGGGGCCATCAATCCCCAAACCATTGAAATGTCCAACGTCGATCTGGCCCAGGAATTCGTCAAGATGATTACCACCCAGCGGGCCTTCCAGGCCAACTCCAGGGTGATTACCACCAGCGACGAGGTTCTTTCCGAGTTGATCAATCTCAAACGATAATGATGGCTAATCCCTGGCTGCAGACGCGAAATGCGAGCAAAACGGCAGGCCGGGTGACGTAAAACCCAGCCTGCCGCGCAGCCGGTATCATTTAAACCTAAGGAAATAATTTTTGCTTTACAGCAAGCAGCAGGTGCCCGCCTATGATTAAGGTAACGCGATTAAACGATTCGGTTATGGTGATAAATGTCGAAAAAATTCAATCCCTCCAATCCACTCCGGATACGGTCATTACCTTTACCAACCGTGACAAGATCATGGTAAAAGAACCGCTCGAAGAGGTGTCCCAGCGAATTGTCGAATACCGTCGTGCGGTCAACAGCACGCCTGACGACGAAGCAGCCGGCCCGCCGAATCTGGTTCCGCAGCCATCGTCAAAGACTTGACTGGTCCACACCATAATTGACGCCGATCGCCGATCCGCCCGCCGGATTTACACGCCGGCCGTAGCGGACACCTGCGCACTCCCGCCGCCGTCTGAATCTTCTTTCCTGTTATTCAAATAAATTCATAGAGTTCGGCGCCTTATCGCTATAGCCGCCATCCGGGGAACGTGGACCGGAATGCTCCGTGTTGTGGCACAATACTTGCTTTCTATCGGGTAGCACAAAACCTTATCCTAAAGGAATAACAGGTGGATATAGCAACCCTGATCGGAATCCTGGTTTCATTCGGCTTGGTCATTGTTTCCATATTGGTGGGAGGCGATGGGGCCTGGTTCGTCAACGCGCCGTCATTGATGATTGTCTGCGGCGGCACCATGGGCGCTACCCTGCTGGCCTATCCTTTGGGTGATGTCTTTAGCGTTGTCCGGGTCGTCAAAAATGTGTTTATGCACAAATCGCAGGAAGTCAGCGCGCTGATTCCTTTGATATCGGATTTTGCCAAAAAAGCGCGGCAGGAAGGCATACTGTCTTTCGAATCCCAGCTGGACCAAATTGAAGACCCTTTTCTCGTTCAAGGCATTCAGATGGCCATTGACGGGATGGAATCCAGCGCAATCGAGGATGTCATGACCACCGAGATAATTTATCTGGAAGAACGTCACCGGCTGGGGTCCGAGATTTTCAGCACCATGGGTACCTTTGCCCCGGCGGTCGGGATGCTCGGCACCATCATCGGGCTGGTCCAGATGCTGATGCAGATGGAAGATCCCAGCCAGATCGGCGCACCGATGGCGGTGGCGCTGCTGACCACATTTTACGGGACCCTTATGGCCAATCTCGTTTTTCTGCCGATCGCCGGTAAACTGAAAACCCGCAGCAAGCAGGAAATCCTGATCAAGCAACTGGTTCTCGAAGGGGTCATCTCGATCCAATCCGGAGACAACTATCGGGTGGTGGAGCAAAAACTGAAGGCGTTCATTTCTCCCAAGGCACGCGCCCAGGCCAGCGCTGAAATGGCCAGTGCCTAAATACGCCGGTTTTCCGAGACACCGTCAACGTAATCGGAGGGAAAATCCCGCCAACCGATACGATGCGGCAGCAAATGCAGAGGGCACAACACAGTAAATGGGTGCTTCCAAGAATAAGGGCAGAACCAAAAAACCGGGTGATTCCTCCGGCCCCGGCTGGGAAATCGTGTATTCCGGCTTTGTCCTGATTTTGCTTTGTTTTTTTATTATGCTGAGCTCTTTTTCGAGCATGGAAGAGTCCAAAATAATGAGATTCGTGAGATCTTTTGTAAAAGCTGTCGGTATCATGCCGGGAGGACTGAAGTTCGATTCAGGTACGATGGTGCTTCCCGAAACCGCCGACATCATAGACAGCAGTGACGACCTGGCTCAGCTCTACTCCGAGCTGGCTGAGCTCCGCGGGCGTCTGGCAAAAGAAAATGATATGTCGGTATCCTACACTCCCGCAGGGCTCGTTATGAGGCTGACTGAGCACGCCCTGTTCGACGTTGGCGCAGCGGGCATATCGTCCCAGGCGATCCCGTTGTTAAAAAAAATAGGCGCCATCATTGCACGAACCGATTTTGACGTTCGAATCGAAGGGCATACCGACGATTTGCCGATCAAAACCGCTCAGTTTCCGTCGAACTGGGAATTGTCCACTGCCCGGGCGGTCAAGGTGTTGCGCTATTTTGTCGAAACCGGCGGAATAGCCAACAGACGTCTGTCGGCGGCCGGTTTCGGGGAGTATCAGCCCCTGGTTCCCAACGACAGTCCTGAACACCGTGCTCAAAACCGGCGGGTCGAGATCATTTTTCTCAACCCCGACAAGAAGCACACATCGACGGAAGGAACCTCGTGAGTAAAAGAGCGAAACGCATCGCCAGGGACGACGGTCAGGATGGACCCGGCTGGCTGACGACTTTCAACGATCTGGTCACATTGTTGATGGTGTTTTTCGTGCTGCTTTTTACCATGGGTACGATGGACACCCAGAAGCTAAAGGAGTTCCAATACGCCCTGCAATCCGGTCTCGGTATTCTGGAAACAGGATCACAGGTGTCCATTGCAGTTACCGATTCCGGCCAGGATCCGGAAAGGACTCACTTGCTGTCCCAGGACGGGGGAACCGAGCCACCGGTCCATGACCGGCAGGATACCGATCGGATGGATGAGACTCTCGAAACTTTTACGGCCGAGCCGGGCATCAACGTCAGATATTCGGACCAGGGCGCTCATATTACTTTCGAAGATCACATGCTCTTCAGCTTCGGCAAAGCCGACATCAATCCGGCCGGGCTGGCGTTCCTGGATAAAGTGGCCGCCTTGCTCCAAAAGGTTCCTTATCCGGTTCGCGTCGAAGGCCATACGGACAATGTGCCGATCCGCACGGTCCGATTCCCCTCGAATTGGGAATTGTCGATTGCCCGGGCCGTCAGTGTCGTTAAATATTTGGCCGGACGCGGTAGAATTAATCCCCAGCGACTTTCCGCAGTTGGATACGGCGACACGAGGCCGCTGGCACCCAATGACTTGCCGGCCGGTCGTTCCAAAAATCGTCGGGTGGAAATGGTTTTAGCAACGGAGGGTTGAGGTTAAAATGTCAAATAAAATTTTCATGTTACTCATCGGCGTTATGTTGGTTTTGATGCTTGGACTGGGCGGGGGGCTGTTTATGATGTGGAACAAGTTGTCTGCCCTGAACGCACAGGCCATGTCCACCGGCGGCGAGAAGTCCGGACAGGAAAACGGCTCCGAGCATCCCCTGGGACCCATATTTTCGTTGGATACCTTTATTGTCAATCTGGCCGACAACGGCGGCAATCGGTATCTCAGAGTGACCATGGACCTGGAGCTGGACAAGGTCGAACTTGAAGCCGAGGTCGAAAAACGGCTGCCCCAGGTAAGGGACAGTGTATTAATGATTCTGCCGACCAAGCGCTTCGAGGACATCAATACGGTGGAAGGCAAAACTGCCCTGAGAGATGAACTGCTGGCAGCCGTCAACGGTTTTCTGTCCCAGGGAGCGATAACCAACATTTATTTCAAGGAATTTGTGATTCAATAGAGGCCGCGGGCATGTCCGACCAGATATTAACTCAGGAAGAAATCGATGCACTGCTGACAGCGATGGACAGCGGTGAAGTAGATCTGGAAGAAGAAGCCAAATCCGAGGCGGAAGTGACCGCCTATAATTTGACTTCCCAGAACATCATGCTGCGGGATCAATTCTATGCCCTCGAAGAGGTGTATGATAAATTTGCCACCCTCTTCGAGGCTCACCTTTCCTCGGTTCTGCAGCGGTCAATGGAGGTGGAGTTCGTATCCACCGAAATCGTTAAATACCAGGAATGCATCAGCGCCTTTTCCAGCCCGACGAGCTTTACCGTTTTTGCGATGAGTCCGCTGATCGGATCCGCGATGCTGGCTATCGAACCGCGGCTCGTCTATTCGTTGATCGATTGCATGTTTGGCGGCGACGGCAAACCCACCGAGCGCATGCGGGAATTTACCACAATCGAGCAGCGCATGATCAGAAGATTCGCCACTGAAGTATTGACCAATCTGCAACAGGCCTGGAAGACCATAGACCCCATCGAAATTGCCATCAAACGAGCTGAAATCAAACCGGAATTCGTTCACCTGGCGTCCCCCAGCGATTTGATGGTGGTTATCGTCTTTGCGGTCAAAGGCCAGGGGTTTGCCGGAAATCTGCATTTGTGTATCCCCTATCTGATGCTGGAGCCTATCAAGGATAAACTATCATCAAAATACCTGCGAGGTAAAAACCAGGAGCATAACTGGAGTGAACAGCTTGAAATGTTGCTGCAGGACACACCGGTTACCATCATTGCGGAGTTGGGTACAACCACCCGTAGCGTCAAAGATTTATTGAATCTTCAGGTCAACGATGTCCTGCAGCTTAACACCGGGCCAGAGGATTACATCGCCCTGAATGTTGATCATGTGCCCAAGTACCTCGGATTCCCGGGTATTATAAAAGGAAATCGAGCCGTGGAAATAGCCGCGCTGCTGCAAAAGAATGGAGGCGAAAACTAGCTATGGCCGCAACCGATAACATCAATGGGCAGCCGGATTCCCCACCAGCCGGATCCAATAGCACGGATCAGTCGGAAAACACCATCGCCAGTGATGATTCTGCCGGCGCGGAATCACCGGTTAACATGGAGTTCTTGCTCGATATTCCGCTAGAGGTAACCGTTGAGCTGGGGCGAACAAAAATGCTGATAAACGATATGCTCAAACTGGGCCAGGGGTCGGTCATCGAGCTGACCAAATTTGCAGGAGAGAGTCTTGAAATCCTGGCCAATCAGAAACCGATCGCCCGAGGCGAAGTCGTTGTTGTCAACGAGAAATACGGTGTTCGGCTGACTGAAGTCATCAGTCCGATGGAACGCGTCGAGGGCCTGCGATGAGTACGGCACCGGATGCATTCTCCACAACGCTGCAGATGTTGACCTCTCTGGCCATTGTACTAGGCGGGTTGCTGGTTGTGTTTTATTTGGCGAGGCGCTTTTTGAGAAAGGACGGCGGCGGGCAGGGAAACTCCCTGATCCGGGTTGTTGCAACTCAATATATCGGAGTAAAAAAGAGTGTCACCCTGGTAGAGGTTCCCGGAACGGTTTTGGTTCTCGGAATTTCAAATGAAAGCATTCGCCTGCTGACAAAAATCGAGGACCAGAGCGCCATAGATATTATCCGCCAGGAGACGTCGCGGATGTCGCCGTCATTTGCTGACCATCTTCATCGACTGACGAATCGATTTATGCCGGCCAAAGACGATGACTGATTGAGCGCCGGAGTCGTGTAAGGTGCCGAACTGGAGGGCTATTTTTGTCAACTGTCCGATTCATGAAAATTTGCCACCCCTTCGACGTTGGCCCAGCTGCAGCGGGGCTTGCCCCATGCAAGCGGACGCGATCGGCAAACCGGTGCATGCTGCTGACCTTGGTGCTGGTGGGGGTGTGTTTGGCAGCGCCCTGCTGCGGATGGGGGGCTGATCCGGTCATCTCAACCTCTTTTTTCAAAGTAGGTCTGGATGACAGCCCGGAGTCGGGGACCCCGACGGTTGTATTGCAGATCTTTTTGCTGATGACCGTCCTCTCCCTGGCGCCGGCAATCCTGATCATGCTTACATCCTTTACCAGGATTGTGATCGTCCTGTCGCTGCTGCGCCGTGCCCTGGGGACCATGCAAATGCCGCCCAATCAGGTGATCATCGGGTTGGCCTTGTTCTTGACCTTTTTTGTGATGGCGCCCGTCTGGCACAAAATCAATCAAAACGCCCTTCAGCCTTACCTGGACAAGAAAATCGGCAACGAACAGGCTTTGAAAAACGCAGCGGCGCCCCTAAGAGAATTTATGTTTAAACAAACCCGGGAGAAGGATCTGACCCTTTTTGTGGACATTGCCAAGCTTGACCGCCCTAAAACCCATGAGGATATCCCCACAACCGTGCTGATTCCTTCTTTTATTATCAGCGAGGTAAAAACGGCTTTTCAGATTGGTCTGTTGCTCTACGTGCCTTTTTTGATCATCGACATGGTCGTCGCCAGCGTTCTGCTTTCGATGGGTATGATGATGCTGCCGCCCATTATGGTGTCACTGCCCTTTAAGCTCATGTTGTTTGTCCTTTCCGACGGCTGGTATCTGCTGGTGGGCAGTCTGGTGAAAGGTTTTGTCTAGGCGGGTTGCGAGCTGCGGGTTGCGAGGTGCGGGTTGCGAGGTGCGAGGTGCGGGGTGCGAGGTGCGGGTTGCGGGTCTCTCGATTGCGGATTTTAGATTTCTGATTTCAGATTGAAAATGCATTAGACGGTGCGGGTTTGTTGGCCTAGCGCATAAGGCAAAGGGCACGGGGCAGAGCGCATAGGGCACAGGGCAGAGCGCATAGGGCACAGGGCAAAGCGCATAGGGCATGGGGCAAAGCGCTTAGGGCAGAGCGCATAGGGCAAGGTGTTTTAAACATGGCGATTGGGGACCAGCATATCTGTCCTCTGTCCTCTGTCGTCTGTCATCTGTCTTCTGTTGTCAGGGTGCGGGTTTTAAAAGATTGGTATAGGTCACTTGACGAATAACCAATAACTATTAACGAATAACAAAGCCGATGACTCCAGAATTTGTAACCGGATTTTTTTTCGACGCCATAAAGACGGCCATCAGCCTGGCCGCGCCGATGCTGCTGGCCGGTCTGGCAGTGGGCTTGATGGTCAGCATTTTCCAGGCGGCCACCTCCATCAATGAAATGACCCTGACCTTCATACCCAAGATGTTGGCCGTGGCCGTAGCCTTGATCTTTTTCTTCCCCTGGATGATGCAGACGATGGTCGTTTTTACCCAGGATCTTTTCGAGAATATAATGTTCTATATCCGCTAAAACGGACGCGCAAGATGGTTTCTTTCAATATTTCACTGCCGCAGCTTCAATTGTTTTTTTTAGTTTTCCTGAGGGTGGGCGCCATTTTGATGTCCATCCCGGTGTTTGACAGCCGCAGCATACCGGTTTTTTTTAAGATTGCACTGGCCTTGGCAACCAGCATTATTTTGTTTCCGATGCTGGAGCTCGAACCCCTGCCCATGGCGACCAATTTGCTTGCCATGGGGGTCAGTGTTGCGGGGGAAATATTATTTGGGCTGGTCATCGGTTTTTCCGTCAAATTGATATTTGCCGGCATACAATTGGCCGGACAGTTGGCCGGCTATCAAATGGGGATGGCCCTTGCCAACGTCATGGACCCGGCCACCAGTCAGCAGGTACCGCTTCTGGCCCAATTTAATAACTTAATCGGACTGCTGATATTTATCACCATCAATGCCCACTACTGGTTTATCAAGGCATTATCATACAGCTTTCAGGTGGTGCCGCCGTTAAGCGTCAATTTCAGCGGATCCTTGATGGAGCATTTGATCAAAATGTCCGGCAATATGTTCGCCATCGGCATACAAGTGGGCGCACCGGTAATCGCAGCTTTGCTGGTTACCAGTGTGGCTTTCGGCCTGATAGCGCGAACCGTGCCGCAGATGAACGTGTTTATTGTGGCCATGCCGCTGAAGATCGGCGTCGGGCTCCTATTTCTCGGCTTCAGTCTGCCCTATTTTGCAGCGTTTCTCAAGACGGTCTTCGGTGGACTGGGTCAACATATTATCATTATGTTAAGGGCGATGTCCTAATATTCGAGAGCAGGTATCATGGCTGAAACCGCAGGCCAGGAAAAAACCGAAAAAGCAACATCTAAAAAGAGGCAGGAGGCCAGGAACAAGGGCCAGGTCGCCATCAGCCGGGAAGTCTCATCGGCGGCGGTACTGTTGACGTCCCTGGGTGTTTTTTACTTTGGGGGATCCTGGCTGTTCTGGAATCTGTCTGGTGTAATAACGCAGATCTTTGAAAATATCGGTGCCTTGCGGTTTAACACAATCAACGATGCGAGCGTGTTTTCGATAGAAGTGCTGAACAGGTTGTTGACCATCCTGATGCCTGTTCTTCTGCCCTTGGCCGTTTTGGGCCTCGCCGCCAATATTTTGCAGGTCGGCTTCAAAATTACGACCCAGGCCATGGCGCCGACTTTCAAGCGGCTGAATCCGATTTCAGGCATGAAGCGTTTTGCGTCCCTCAAGGCATTGGTTGAGCTGACCAAATCCATCCTCAAAATCCTGTTTATCGGCACCATTGCCTATTTGTTAGTGAAGGGCGAGATGCAGGCTTTCCCGCTGCTTGTCCATCAGGAGGTCGGACAGATTCTTGTTTTTATTGCCCAGGTTTCGCTAAAGATATGCTTTTTTGTCTGTCTGGCCTTGGTATTGCTGGCCATCGTGGATTTTTTCTACCAGCGCTGGCAGTTCGAAGAGGACCTCAAAATGACCAAACAGGAGGTCCGGGATGAACAAAAGCAAACCATGGGTGATCCCAAAGTAAAATCCAGAATCCGTAGCATGCAGCTGGAGATGGCCCGGCGCCGCATGATGGAAGCCGTACCGGAGGCGGATGTCGTCATCACCAACCCGACCCATTTAGCCATTGCTTTGAAATTCAACGCCGAAGAGATGATCGCACCGCTGGTTGTGGCCAAGGGGGCCGGCCATCTTGCCGAACGAATCAAAGAGATCGCCGCGGAGCACCAAGTACCGCTGGTCGAAGACAAACCGCTGGCCCAGGCTCTCTACAAAATGGTCGAGTTGGGCGATTATATCCCGGCTGAATTATACCGGGCGGTCGCCGAAGTCCTGGCCTATGTATACCGGCTCAAAGGAATGTACCGTGCGGTCTAGTTTCAGTCCGTACATTTTATTAAACAAGGTCGCATGGGAGATTAACTCTCAGTCCAATTTTTATTGAGAAAATTCCAAGCACCAATTCACAAATAACAAATGGTTCGACAAGCTCACCACCCTGAGCCAGTCGAAGGGCAATATCCAAATTCGAACTACCAATGACCCAAACATGTTTGGAATTTGATTCATTGGAATTTATTTGAAATTTGGTGCTTGGAATTTGGGATTTACACGAGATTCGTTTTCAACAGTGAAGATGTATAAGAACAATCCGACGAAAAAGAGATTATGGCGGTAGCCCAGCATACCCAATATGCCGATCAAATTTCGGCAATTACGAAGCACAGTGATATTACCATTGCAGTGGCCGTGGTGGCAATCCTTGTATTTATGGTCATACCGCTGCCGCCGACGCTGCTGGATTTGCTGATATCATTTAATATCACGTTTGCACTCATTATCCTGCTGGCCTCCATGTACACCATGCATCCGCTGGAGTTGTCGGCTTTTCCGTCCATTCTGCTCCTGGTGACCTTGTTCCGGCTGTCCCTGAACGTGGCCTCCACCCGCATAATTTTAATCCACGGCAATGAAGGGGCGATGGCAGCCGGTAAAGTGATCCACGCCTTCGGCAGCTTTGTCGTCGGCGGCAACTACCTGGTGGGAATTATCGTATTTATCATTCTGGTGGTAATCAATTTTATGGTCATCACCAAAGGCGCTGGCAGGATCGCCGAGGTCGCCGCCCGCTTCACCCTGGACGCCATGCCCGGCAAGCAGATGAGTATCGATGCAGACCTGAACGCCGGTCTGATCAATGAACAGCAGGCGAGATCACGCCGTGAGGAAATTGCCAAAGAGTCCGAGTATTACGGAGCCATGGACGGCGCCAACAAATTTGTCCGAGGAGATGCGATCGCGGGCATCATCATCACCCTGACCAATATTATCGGCGGCCTGGCCATCGGCGTGTTTCAGAACCAGATGTCATTTGCCAATGCCGCCCAAACCTATACATTGTTGACGATCGGCGATGGACTGGTGACCCAGATACCGGCTTTAATCGTATCCACCTCGGCCGGCATAATCGTCAGCCGTGCCGGCGCCGAATCCAATCTGGGCGCCGAGATTACGTCTCAGGTTCTCCACCAACCCCGAGCTATAGGGATAACCGCTCTCGTACTATTTGGATTCGGAATCATTCCCGGGCTGCCGTTGATACCCTTCTGGGTGCTGGCATCACTGGCCGGCGGGCTCACCCTGCTAATTCATCGAGCTGCCCGGCAGCATCTTCGGGCCGAGCAGGATGCCGGGGCCAAAGAGGAGAAAGCCTCACCGGTTGAGCACCTGGACAGCCTGCCCCTGCTGGATACATTGGCCATCGAAGTCGGGTACGGCCTGATACCCCTGGTGGACGCCGAGCAGGGCGGTGAACTGCTGGAACGCATCAAATCCATTCGCCGCCAGGTCGCTTACGAAATGGGCATAATTGTACCCCCGGTTCATATTCAGGACAATATGCAGCTGAAATCCGGGGAATATTCGATCCTGTTAAAAGGCAACGAGATTGCCCGCGGTGAATTGATGACCAATTACTGCCTGGCGATGAACCCGGGTGCGGTTGATGAGAAGATCGACGGCATCCCGACCAATGAGCCAACCTACGGGCTGCCTGCGCTGTGGATCAAGGAAAGCGCCAAAGAAAACGCCCTCGCCAAAGGTTATACCGTTGTTGATCTGGCCACCGTCATGACGACCCATTTATCTGACATTGTCAAACGCCACGGTCCCGAATTTCTTGGTCGACAGGAAGTTCAGCAGTTGCTCGACAACCTGAAAGACTCCCATCCAAAAGTCGTGGAAGAATTGGTTCCCAATCATCTATCCCTCGGTGGTGTCGTCAAGGTACTCCAGAATTTGCTAAAAGAACAGGTGCCGATTCGAGATCTGTTGTTGATCCTTGAGACCTTGGCGGATTGGGCGCCGGCAACCAAAGATATCGATCTGCTGACAGAATACGTTCGTCAGGCCTTGGCGCGGACGATCAGCAGACTGCACCAGGGTCCGGAAGGCATCCTGCCGGTCCTGACCCTTGATCACAGCGTTGAGGCGGCCATTGCTGCCGCGATTCAGCAAACGGAACAAGGCAGTCATTTTGCCTTGGATCCCAATATGGCCCAAAAAATCGTCAACAATTTAGCCCAGGTGCTGGAAGCGGCCACATCGCAGAACTATCAGCCCGTGATTGTGTGTTCGGCGCCTATCAGAAGCCATTTTAAGAAACTTATCGACCAGTTCATACCAAACATCACCGTTCTGTCATATGAGGAAATCCTCAATACTGTTGAAATTCAATCGCTAGGCACGCTGGAGGTGTCCGATGCAAATTAAACGGTTCGAAGCCAGGAACATGACCACGGCCCTGCGCATGGTCAAGGAGGAACTCGGTCCTGAAGCGGTAATTCTATCGGCGCGCAGCCTGAGGAAGGGAAAAGGCCTTTTCGGGTCACTGCAATATAACGGGGTTGAAGTCTCGGCTGCCATCGATAGCCAGTTGCCCGGAGCAAGATATTCTTACCCGCCCATAGATCGCGATCCCTATGGCCGCTCTGCTAAAAGGAAGCGACGGGACTTTTATCCCCTTGGCCGTGAGAACGATGGCGCCGGATCGCAATATCCGGCACAGGGCCGAAGGGTCAGGTCCGCCAAGGGCTCGGGGAAAAGCGCCTCTTCCCGCGCCGGCAACCAAGCTTTATCATCACTTTATCAGCAGATATTGCTGCAGGAAGTGGATCGCAGCCTGGCCTCTGAACTCATTGAAGAAATCAAACGCATCCCGGCTTCGGACGAGATATTGTCCAACGGTGAGCTAAAATCACATATCGGCTACCTCCTGGAGGAGATGGGGGTGACCGTCCAAGGCGACCCTGTCGATGACGGCAGATCGAAAATTATGGCATTTGTCGGAACTACCGGAGTGGGCAAGACAACGACCATCGTCAAGCTGGCGGCCCGACAGGCACATCGCGGCAAAAAAAGTGTCGGCTTGATTACGATTGACAACTACCGGGTTGGCGCCGTCGAGCAGTTGGGGACCTTCGCTCAAATCATCGGGATTCCAGTGGAGACTGCCGTCAATGCCGGCGGCGTAAAAAAGGCGCTCAGGCGGTTCAAACACAAGGACCTTGTTTTAATCGACACGCCCGGCGTCAACACCAGAGCGCGGGATCAGATCCAGGCAATTGGTGCTTGTCTGGCAGGAATCAGCGGCCTGAGCACCCAGCTGATTATGAGTGCAACCACCAAAGAGAAGGATTGCCTTGCCATTTCGCAGGCTTTTAAAGAGATCGGTGTCCAACACATTTCATTCACCAAAATCGATGAGACGGGCATCTTCGGAAACATGGTCAACGTGCTCATCCGAACCCGGTTGCCCCTTGCCTACATCTGCAGCGGTCGAAGGGTGCCGGACGATATCGAAGCCGGGACCGTTGGTCGAATGGTCGATCTGCTTCTTGATTCTGTGGACCACCTTGTAGATCGCCGGACCAAAGCCCGGGATTCAAATAAGGCAGGGCTGGCAGCCCGGGCCGATAAGGGTGACAGGCAGTCATATTTTGTGGCCAACAAGAATTCGGACGTTTATCACTTGATCGATTGCAAATGGGTTAAAAAAATAAAACCCGGAAATATTGTTAAATTCAGCGATACGCGGGAGGCGGAGGATCAAAATTTTCTCGCCTGTCGGGGCTGTAATCCAGACCGGCACGGGGAAGGCAGGCGCAAAGAATCTAAAACAGAGAAGATGAATTCCTACAGTTACCGATAAACGATTCAGCCATCAGGAGACATACCAACAATGAGCTCGCAAGATCCCTCGAACAAGGTGATCAATATAAATCGCCGCCAGGCGCAGAAGGGCAGAGGACCCTCATTGAGCGACGATTGCAACAACGAGTCCAAAGCCAGGGTCATCGCGATAACCAGTGGTAAAGGCGGTGTGGGCAAAACCAGTATTGTTGCCAACCTTGGATATGCGTTTTCTAAAATGGGGAAGAAGGTTCTGATCCTGGATGCCGATCTGGGGCTTGGAAATTTAGATGTTCTGCTTGGATTGGCGCCCAAATACAATTTGTCCCATGTAATTATGGGTGAAAGATCGATCGAGGAGATTTTGGTTGAAGGTCCGGGACAAATGAAAATACTACCCGCCTCATCCGGTATCCAAGAATTGACGCAATTGACGCGGGAGCAAAAAATCCAGATCCTTACCCAGTTGGACAGTCTGATCGACAGTGTCGATATCTTGTTTATCGATACCGCCGCCGGTATTTCCTCCAACGTAATGGACTTCAACGCCACTGCCCAGGAGATTGTGGTCGTGGTTTCTCCGGAACCGACATCTATTACCGACGCCTATGCGCTCATGAAAGTTCTCTCGCTGAGATATTCAGAAAAGGTGTGCAAATTGCTTGTAAATATGGCAACCCGCCCGGAGGAGGGACGTGAAGTCTTCAGACAACTGCACCTGGTGACTGACCGGTTCCTGGATATTAACAGCGAGTACCTGGGATGCATTCTATATGATCGCAAGGTCCCCAAAGGTGTAAAAAGTCAGAAATTGGTAAGCGAATTATTTCCGGATACCCAGGCCAGCAAATGCTTCCAGGATATGGCCAGGAAGATTGCCAGCATGCCGCCGCTGGATCTTCCCAAAGGGAGCAGTAATTTGTGCTGGCGGCATCTGGTTCAGAACAACATCTGATTGGACGATTGAAAATTCTTTACTGAGTCGTGGTTTCATCAGGGAGATATACATTTATGGCGACCGCACAGACAACTGCAAAAAAAGTGGGCAAGAATGATCCTTCCTACCGGGATCAATTGATTACCGAGTATCTGCCCTACGTCAAAAGGATCGTTCACCGAATTGCCGTCCATCTGCCTTCCACGATCGATATCGATGACTTGATGAATGTCGGGGTGATCGGATTGATCCAGGCGGTAGACCGCTATGATCCAAGCAGAGACAACAAATTTATGACTTATGCGGTCTTCCGGATAAAAGGCGCGGTTCTCAGTGAACTGAGATCGCGGGATTTTCTTTCACGGTCGAATCGCCGTAAAATAAGAGATTTGGAAAAAGCCTGCTTCAAATTGGAACAGAAGCTGGGCCGCGAAGTGGACGATTTCGAGGTTGCCAAGGAGTTGGGTGTTGATGTCGAACAGGTCTACCGGACCAAGCAGATGTCGAGCATTTCATTTGTCAGTTTCGAGGAATTGGGATTTTCCTCCCGGGATGAAAAAGACAAGCTGTTGAATTATCTCGTTAACAACAATGACGATGCCTGGACCCTGACCCGGTTAAAGGAGTTGAAAGAAGCACTGGCAAGGGCTATTGATCAGCTGCCGGAAAAAGAAAAGCTGGTTATATCATTGTACTATCTGGATGAGCTTACGATGAAAGAAACCGGAAAAGTCCTTAATATTACTGAATCGAGGGTTTCCCAGATCCATTCCCAGGCGATCTTGCGCCTGCGGGCAAAGCTGAAAAGAGAGAAACTGATCGGTGACTAGGCCGGACGAATTTTACTCGTTTTGAAAGGCGAATCCTTAAATTGAGCCATCCAATTGATTATATAGCCGCCAACCCGGTCAGGCCTGAGCGGACAGCGGTGAACGGGGCCGCGACTTCGATCGGTGTTGAATCACGGGGCCCCTGAATTGTTAATTTGCATGCCTGCCGTCAGAGGTAATGACACCATGGACAACCTTAAACTAAACAAAATTTCTCCATTGCTGTCATCCACCGAACGGGTCAAAAGCGTGGATCGCAGACGGCAAAACAAACAGCAACCTCCCTTCGAGGACGTCCTGCAAGGCCGTAAAAAAAAGAAAAAGAAAAAGAAAAGGGGAGGGGACGAGGGAAGGCCTGCGAAATCCCTGGCAGCCGGGGACAGCTCGAAATCGCGTTCACGCGCGCCAAAGTCCCGGCAAAAAGAAGAAGGGGCGTTGCTGCACAACGGGAATAAAAAGAGAATCGACATACGGGTTTAATCACCAATTCATTTATCGACCTGTATCCGGCAAGGCATATTGGTGCCAGGGCGCAAGCCCCGAGGGTTGCCGTCAGGTGTGACCCGGAATCGGGAACCATATCGAGGCGATGCGGTCAAGTATGTACTCAGGAGTTGAGATGGTAATGGAAATGCTGAAACATTGGGAAAGCGCGGTGGACGGTATTCAAATATTGCTGTGCCTACTGGTTTTAATACTTCTGGTGCGCAACCACCGACACCAAATCAAAGTCGCCCGCGACGGCCTGCCAGGCAAATCCGGACAGGCTTTCAGCGACCAGGTCGTCACTCAATCGATCCAACAGCAAGTCGAGCTGGCCTTTGCCAATATCCTGAACGTAGCCGCGAGCGAGCATCGTAATCTCGGTAAGCTGTTGCAGTTTCACACTTTGAATCGTGCTCCGCTTCCTTCCCCGGAAAGCCCCTCGGGGCTTCAGCCCGTCCTGCGTGATGACAACATTGATCCAGTCGAAAAAAGGGCGGGGCTGGATGAGCGGCAGGCACGGGTCGCGAAACTCGCCACGCAGGGTATGAGCGCCAAACAGATATCCGAAGCGTTGAACATTGCCACGGGCGAGGTTGAGCTCATACTCAGCCTGCAAAAACCCTAGTAACGTGTCCTTAGGGTGACTTCACAAACTCGAATAGATGGTTAATTCGTTCCAATTCCTGAATTTTATTTTTTAATTCCCCAATCACAAACAATTTGCCCGGTTGAATAATGCGTAGATTTAAGGCGAAGCATTATTTAACAGGGTAAGCTATTTGCTATTTGGTGCGTGGGATTTTTTCGCTTCCAGGACCCTGCTTGATGGCAGACGATTCTTTTTTGGTGGATTCGATCACCGCGACACGACACCTGCGCACGCCCGGTCGCCCTTCGTCCGGCGGCCTGATCGCAACGACCCTGCCCCAATTTCAACAGCTACCGGCAAAAATTGCCCGGTTATTGTCGTCCAAACGGCAAAGATAGGCCTTCTTCCCCGCGGGATGCACCAATCCACGCAAAAACGCCCCATAATTGGGCTGCCGCACCGGCTTAAATTGGTATGTCTCTTGCATTGAATTCGAGTGACATTCAGTCAGGAATTGAATCCCGCGCCGGGTCAGATGGCATGAACGTGCGCACCAGTTTAACCGATAGTCATACAGAGGGAATCTTATGAGCGGCGGTATTTACATGGCGGCATCCGGAGCACTGGCCTATGAAAAACGATTGCAGCTGATTGCCAACAATCTTGCCAATGCCAACACCGTTGGCTACAAGATGGATCACGGTCAATTCCAGTTGATTGATCCGGTCGATTTGCCGGCCGCATTTGGATCCACATCCCTTGAAACAACCAGCTCCCAGGGACAGTCCTTCTGGTTTCAGTTTAATTCCTATACCGATTTCACCCACGGCAGTCTAAAAAAAACCGGCAGTGACTTCGACCTGGCCCTTATCGGGGATGGATTTTTTTGTATTCAGAAACCTGACGGCGTTCACTATTCCCGCAAGGGTGATTTTACCCTCGACGCCGAAGGCGTGCTGGTGACGGCAAACGGTTTCCCGGTTTTGGGTGACGGCGGGGAAATTATGGTCAAAGGCGATCAAAATCCGCATCAATCCAAAAAATTGGACGTGGACGAAGAAGGCTATGTATTCGCAGACGGCAAACAGGTCGGCCGCCTGCGCATCGTCAGTTTCCCCGAACCCCAGCAGCTGATCAAAATGGGTGACACCCTGTTTAGGCCGACGGAAAACAGCCCGCCTCCGGTCCCAGCTGAAGATTTCCAGGTCAGCCAGGGATTTGTCGAGCTATCCAATGTGAACGTCGTCAAAATGATGACGGAAATGATCGAGGTGCTGCGCGGCTATGAATCCTATCAAAAGGTGATTCGAAGCGCCGATGAAGCCAATGCCAGGGCCATAAACGAGATCGGGAAAACCTGATGCAGTCATTTTATGTCGTGTAATTGTAGGTAATTCGAAAGAGAGACAACTTGTTGCCATCGACTTCAGATTCGGTCTGATAGCGATCAACACACCAGCATTAACTTATTTCGATCGGGAGGATGAATGATACGCAGCTTATGGACTTCAGCAACCGGGATGCATGCCCAAGCCCTGAATCTCGATGTCATTTCCAACAACCTGGCCAACGTGAATACCTCGGGGTTTAAAAAGAGCCGGGCTGAATTTCAGGATTTGCTATACGAAACCCTCAAGCCGGCCGGGACGTCTTCCAGCCAGGATTCCGAGATCCCTGCCGGGGTACAGATCGGCCACGGCACCCGTCCCTCAACCGTGCTTAAAATTTTCACCCAGGGTCAGATGGAAAACACCGAAAACGAACTCGACCTGGCCATCGAAGGTGACGGGTTTTTCCAGATTGTATTGCCCAACGGTGAAACGGCTTATACCCGGGACGGGGCCTTCAAACTTGACAGCGACGGGCGCATTGTCAATGCAGATGGATTCGCCCTGGAACCTGAAATTTCGGTCCCCAGCGACACTGTATCCATAACGGTGGGGATGGACGGCACCGTTTCAGTGCTCCAGGCCGGTGATCTGACCCCTACCGAAATCGGCACCATCGAACTGGCCCGGTTTATCAATCCGGCCGGCCTGATCAGCACCGGCAGAAATCTTTATATCACGTCGGAAGCATCCGGTGATGAAATGACCGGCATTGCCGGCGAGGATGGCCTCGGCACCATTGCCCAGGGATTTTTGGAAATGTCCAATGTCAGCGTGGTGGACGAGATGGTCAACATGATTACGGCCCAAAGAGCCTATGAGACCAACAGCAAGTCGATCCAGACCGCCGACGAGATGCTGCAGATCGCCAACAATATTAAACGTTAGAGACTAATTCCATGAAGCGAAACCATTCACGATATCCAAACGGCAGGCAGTTCGGTTGCTTTGTGATCGGTCTTTTCGTCATTTTCCTGCTGCCGGCATCGGTCTGCGATATATTCGCAGCGGATACGACCCGGATTCGCCTACCGGCAAAAGCTCAAGTCGATGATGAAAAAATCCTGTTGGGCAAAATTGCCGAAATTCGGGGCGGCGATCCGCTGCTGATCGAAAAACTGCGCGGCATCGTGTTGGGGCGCTCACCCTTGCCCGGGCACTCGCGCAAATTCGACAGCGGCAACATCAAAGCACGCCTGAGGCAGAACCGGCTGGATTTGGCGGATCTGAACTTGAGCATCCCGCCGGTGGTGGTCGTGTCCCGCAGCTTCATAGAAGTCAGCCGGCAAGAGATCGAGCGACTGGTCTCCGACTATGTCTCAAGAGAACTTTTGGCCGGTCGTGCCAATGCCAGCATCAAGCGCATTCAGGTTTCCGAAAGCCTGCGCCTGCCCCCCGGCCGCATCGATTATGAAGTCAGCATCCCGCGAAACCACCAACAGGTGGGGCAGGTTCCGTTGGCAATTCGGTTTGACGTCAACGGCAAACGCTATAAAAGGATCTGGGCCACCGTCACCATTGAAGCGCTGGCCGAAGTTGTGATCACCAAAAAACCGCTGGGCAGGCACAAACGGATCACGGAAGATGACATCGAGGTTGCGCGCATGGATCTGGCCAAAGTCCCGTCCAACGTTATCACCGATCCCGAAGTGGTATTGGGAAAAAGAACCAGAAGGGCTATCGGATCGAAAACCGTTTTGCGGGCCAATCTGGTCGAATTTCCGCCCCTGGTAAAGCGCGGGGATGTGGTCGTGATAGTCGCCGAAACGTCCAGTTTGAAAATTACCGCCCTGGGACAGGTCAAAAGAAAAGGCGCCATCGGTGACCGAATTCCAGTGATGAATTTCGAATCCAAAAAAGTGCTCTACGCCCGGGTGGTGGATGCCAACACGGTAAAGGTCGATTTCTAGACCATGGTAAAAGTGGTCTTAAAACGAAGATTCACACGAGCGGCGGCCGCTGGCTGAAGGGAAGCCAGTCTGATCGGAAAAGAAACTGCTTATTTTCACGCAAAGACGCCAAGGCGCCAAGATAAATTATAATATTAGTTATTTCCTTTGCGACTTTGCGTGAGATAGATTTTTCGTAGTTTCATATAAGCGCAGCCTCCGGCAAAAGCACAACCGGTCTGATCGGAAAATGAACTAATGAATATCGAACATCGAACGTCCAACATCGAACTTCGAATAAATGAATTCTATCAATTAAAAAAGAGATTGAGCGAAGCGAAACCATCCTTCGACATTCAACCTTCGATATTCTGCGGTTCTGCGGTTCGCATTTAATGAATTTTCATACGAGGTAGAAAAACATGCAGACATCTATCAAACTCTTGACAACCGCGCTGACGACATCCGTGCTGCTAATGGGGTTGGGCGGATGCACCGGCGGCCGTGGGAATGTTCAGCCGGCCATCCGGCAGATGCCTCCCCCTTCCACGCTGACAAGACCGGCGAGTTTGCCCGCGGACAACAACGGGTCGCTGTGGCAGGCGCGCAGTTCCTTCAACGGGTTGTTTATCGATACCAAAGCGCGCAATATCGGCGATATCGTAACCGTCAAAATCGAGGAATCCGCCCAGGCCATGAACCGGGCCAACACTGAAACCGAACGCAGCTCGGGGGTTGAAGCCGGCATTGAAAAGCTGTTCGGTATCGAAGACTGGTGGCAGGGTGAAATACTGCCCGACGTCAACGACCACTGGCCTAAAATCGACCCCTTCGGCAATCCGTCCGTCAAAGGCACGATGAAGAGCGACTTCAAAGGGGATGGAGAAACCAGCCGCAGCGGCAATCTCGAGGCCTATATAACCTGCCGGGTGGTCGATGTCATGGCCAACGGCAATCTCAGAATCGTCGGCACCCGCGAGGTGATGGTCAATCACGAGAATCAGCTGATCATATTGTCCGGCACGATCCGGCCGCGGGATATTTCCGATACCAACGTTATCAAGTCGACGTTCATTTCGGATGCCAAAATCGCCTACAGCGGCTCCGGGGTGGTTGATGATCGCCAGCGGCCGGGCTGGCTGGCCAATCTGCTCAACAACGTCTGGCCGTTCTAACAGGCTGTCGGAAGCGGAAACGATATGAAATTAAGAACAATGAAGTTGGCCTTGGTCCTCGGCGCTCTGCTGGGGGCCATCGCTTCGGCCCATGGCGCCCGCATCAAAGACATTGCGGATATCAAGGGCGTGCGTCAGAACCAGCTGGTCGGCTACGGGTTGGTTGTGGGGCTGAATGGGACCGGCGACAGCGATGATGCCGTTTTTACGATCCAGTCCTTTGCCAGCATGCTGGAAAGAATGGGTGTCACGGTCAGGCCGGAAGACATTGAAGTCGACAATGTCGCCGCTGTCATGGTGGTAACCGATCTGCCCGCCTTCGCGCGGGCCGGCAGCCGCATCGATGTGCTGGTCAGTTCCATCGGCGACGCCGAGAACCTCCAGGGCGGCACCCTGCTGTTTACCCCGTTGAAAGGTGCTGACGGGCAGGTTTATGCCGTGGCGCAGGGACCGATCAGTACCGGCGGATTTGCAGCCGGCAGCGAATCAGGGTCGGGTGTGCAGAAAAACCATCCCACAGTCGGCCGGGTGGTAAACGGGGCCATCATCGAGAAGGAGATCGCTTCGGATTTTAATAACCAGCAAACGTTGACCTTAAATTTGCACCGGGCTGATTTTACCACCGCGGCCCGGGTTGCCCAGGCGATCAATATCGCTTTTTACGATCAAATCGCCCGCACCCATGACGCCGGCACCATCGAAGTAACGGTGCCCGAAAAATACCGGGGCAATACCGTCGCTCTGGTTACCATGATAGAACGGCTGGGCGTGAGACCGGACACGGTTTCCAAGGTGGTCATCAACGAACGCACCGGCACCGTTATCATGGGGGAAAACGTCAGGATTTCAACCATTGCCATTGCCCACGGAAATTTGAGTATCGAAATCAAGGAGGACAAGAATGTTTCCCAGCCCCTGCCGTTTTCGAGAGGCGGCAGGACCACCGTAACCCCGGAATCCCAGGTTTTGGTTCAAGAGGGTAACAATCCGATATTCTTAGTTGAATCCGGTGTGAGTATCGGCGAAGTGGTCAAGGCGCTCAATGCCCTGGGTGTCACACCGCGGGATTTGATTTCGATCTTCCAGGCCCTCAAAGCGGCCGGGGCCCTGCAAGCCGAACTGGAGATCATTTAATGGATGAGAACAACCCGCTGACCGCCATGGCAGCATTTCATATCAACCAGCAATTTCAGAAACAACGGCTTGGCAATGCCCTTAATTCCGCCCGGCCGGAAGCGACCGATCAGGCCGAGGCGCAACTGCAATCGGCCTGCCGGGAGATGGAATCTCTTTTTTTATCCTACCTGTTGAAAGAGATGCGCGCCACCATCGACAAATCCGGTTTCATCAGCGGCGGCAGGGCTGAAGAAATTTTCACCTCTCTACTCGATGTCGAAATTTCGAATAAAATGGCGGATGCCGGAGGGATCGGCCTGTCGTCTATTCTGTTCAAGCAGTTGGGCGCTGATCACCGGAACGAAGATGATCCCGAATCGCCCTGACGATAGGTCGCTTTATGGGGCTCGGGCAAATGCCGGTATTGACATAAAAACCTAAAGTTTTTGATATATTAGCCGATATTAACAGTGTCGTATTAGTGTTTGGCAAAGGTACAATCAAATGAAAAGGGACGAACTACTAGAACAGCTGGTGGATATTCTCAGCCGGGAGAAGGAAGCCTATCGGCCGGCTGTTGAGCCGCGAGAATCGCAGGCATGGGAAGAAAATGGTTTTTTATTTTCTTTTCATGCCGAGAATCGCAGTCGGCTCTAACGCACTTGATAGGCGGAGCGTGAGCGGAGCCTGTCAAGTGGGTTAGAGCGAAGCTCGACAGCCGGCCGATAGGCGGATGGCCGAAGGCCAAGCGAGCTTTAGCTCGCGGTCCGCCTATCAG